>JACCDH011430305.1_pt1 | contig 66405 bp, 73 predicted proteins | sample 7442481 | NCBI WGS metagenome assembly JACCDH01 (sample SAMN15323433, study PRJNA562643) | freshwater metagenome | isolation source: river surface water | place: USA:Blue River Watershed | collected 2017-08-15 | reverse complement strand
GTCTTTGCTGACTGCACAGTATGTTTTGTGATCGCCATACATGTGGTTCTCAAATGTGGCGTAAACGGTTTGCTTGTCAAATCTGCTGGGTTCAATACTACTAATCCAGCTTTGTGCAGCCACACCTGATTTTGCAACATTGCCTGAAGTGTTGGTCCATGTTTTACCGCCGTCTGTTGTGTATTGCAGGTTACCATCGTCTGTACCTACCCAGATAATATTCTCATCAAGCGGAGATTCTGCGATGGTGAATATGGTGCAATGGTTTTCTGCAGAGGTTACATCGGCACTTAAGCCACCACTATTGTCCTGCTCTTGTTTTTTCTTATCGTTGGTAGTGAGGTCTGGTGAAATCTTTGTCCAGTTTCTGCCTTGATCAGTACTCTTATACAAGTATTGAGATGCGGTGTATAAGTTCTTTGGATTCTTGCTGCCTAAAACGATTGGCGTATTCCAGTTCCAACGCAGTTTGCCATCACCTGGTGCTTCTTTGGGCTGAATGGGGTTTGATTTCAGGGTGTGCATATTGATTCTGGCCATATTGCCTCCCTGATATTCAGCATACGCAATATCCGGATCAGTAGGGTCTGGTTGTGTCCAGAAACCATCGCCCCAGTATAAGCCCTTCCATTCGCTTACGGAAACGCCACCCGGGTGTGAGCTAGGTGCATACCAACTGCCATTGTCTTGTAAGCCACCATACACGCGATAATAAGGTTGATGATTGTCTATAGCAACATGATAGAATTGCCCTACGGGTAAGCCTGCTAAGAATAACCAGTTCGCACCTTTATCGTTACTGATGTACACGCCGCCATCTGTACCTACATACATCTGATTGGTATTGTTGGGATTGATCCACAGTGCATGCATATCGCTGTGCAGGAAGCCTCCTTCGCTGGGTGCATCTGCAAATGCATAGCCGCCATCATCAGAGTAGGAGAAAGTATATGCTGGGCGATAGACACGCTTAGCATTTTTGGGATCGAATTGAATAACACTGAAATAAAACGGTCTTGCTTCGATATTTAAAGTAGCACTTTGCGATTTCCATTCTTCGCCACCATTGTTGCTAATGTATAAGCCTGTTTTTTTGCTTTCAACAATAGCAATCAGTTTGTTGGGTTCAGAAGGAGATACAGCAAATGCAATTCTGCCTAATGGTTTCTCGGGTAATCCGGTAGTAATTTCTTTCCATGTTTTACCGCCATCTATGCTTTTGAAAAAACCACTGCCAGGACCACCGCTATTGAATGAATAAGGTGTTCTGCGGAACTCCCAGGTAGAAGCATAAATGATATTACTGTTGGTGGGGTCAATGGCTACTTCAGCACAGCCCGCTTTTTCATTGATGTATAAAATCTTCTGGAAGCTTTTGCCACCATCTGTGCTTTTGTATAAGCCTCTGTGTTTGCTGTCGCTCCACAATGGGCCGGGTGCAGCTACAAAAATATTATTTGAGTTAGCCGGGTCTATCACAATGCGTGAAATATGTTCTGTACTGTCAAGGCCACCCATCTTTGTCCAGTTATCACCAGCGTCTGTGCTTTTGTAAAAGCCATCACCAATAGATACTGAGTTACGCATATTGCTTTCGCCCGTACCTACATAAATGATTCTTGGATTTTTTTGATCGATAGCTAATGCACCAATACTCTGGCAATATTTATCGAATAATGGTTTGAATGTGGCACCTGCATTGGTGGTTTTCCAAACGCCACCACCAGCAGTACCTACGTAAACAATTCTTGGATCATTATTCACGCCTTCAATAGCAGAAATTCTGCCGCTCATGGTGCCGGGCCCAAGTTGACGAGCTTCCATCATACCAAAAGTGTTGGAGTTGATGAGCTGTGCTTGTGCGGTAAATGCAGCAACAGCCAGCGTTGCTGTTATCAGGAGTTTGCGCATAGTTAAGGGTTTACATGAAACACCCCGTCGGTTGACGGGGTGTGCGTTGATTGATGAAGATTATTTGCTGCCTACTTCAAATGTTTTTGCATCCAGTGTAGGATTCACTTCGATGGTATCGAAGCTAATCTCACCTTGTACACTGATATTCATGGTATGCGGGAATAGCACATTGCCCACTTTTTTGTAGTTAGAAAACATGGTGCTGATTTCCATGTCTGCACCGTTCACCGTTGTCTTTTCTGTTTCCTTTAATATCAGGTAGTTGTCGGTAGCAATGTATAAGGTTTTTTCTTTGCCAGACTTCAGGGTTACTTTAATCTTGAAGCACTCTGTGCCTTCCACATCATCCTTACCTAAATTTTCGACAGTGTTACCCTTAGCTGTATAATCAATGAAGTCATTGAAGATTTCTAGATCGTCTTGACTTTTCTTCACGTCGTCTTCCGTCATAGGTTCAGGCTTTGTCTGGCCCTGGAAAGGACTGAAATTCCAACCCTTGGTATTGTTGATGATTTGGTAGCCTGTCATACCCATAGCCGAGAATTCTACCTTAACCCCTTTTCCATTAAGAATTTGAATGGTTACGGGAATCTTCATGCCGTTGGTATTGATGCCACCGGACATTTTCACGGATTTTACCGCATTGATATTGGCGGCACCGCCCAAAGCAGCGACATGCTTGGTGTAGATTTCTTCAATCGATTGGGCAGAAATAGCTGTGAATGAAGAGATTGCGAGCATCAAGCCCAGCAGGGAACGCTTGAAATTCATATTTGAGTTTTTGGTTTGCGAATTGGTTGCACAAATGGATGAATTATTACAGTATGGGACCTCGAGAATAGAAAATTATCAAAAAGACCTCAAAAGGTGGCGGTGCTATTCGCAAAATATCCCCATTTATAGAAAACAGGAGCTGGTAGATTGTTCAATCAGCAGAATCACTACCTTTGCGCCCTGAAAAATTTAAAGCTTTCATATGGCCGACTTGAAATTTCAACGAAACTTTGGTATTGCTGCGCACATTGATGCCGGTAAAACCACCACTACCGAGCGTATCCTGCGCTATACCGGTATGATCCACAAGATTGGTGAGGTACACGATGGTGCCGCAACCACAGACTGGATGGAACAGGAGAAAGAGCGTGGTATCACCATTACTTCTGCGGCTGTAAGCTGCCAGTGGAACTTCCCAACTGTATTGGGTAAGACCACTCCTGATACTAAGAAGTACTATTTCAATATCATTGATACTCCGGGTCACGTGGACTTTACCGTAGAGGTAGAGCGCTCTATGCGTGTACTGGATGGTCTGATTGCCTTGTTCTCTGCTGTAGATGGCGTTGAACCTCAGTCTGAAACTGTATGGCGTCAGGCTAACCGTTACAAGGTTCCTCGTATCGGTTTCGTGAACAAGATGGACCGTTCTGGTGCCGACTTCCTGAACGTGGTTAAGCAAGTGAAGGAAATGCTGGGTGCTAAGGCTGTGCCTTTGCAGCTGCCTATCGGTGCTGAAGATAATTTTAAAGGTGTAGTTGACCTGATCAAAATGAAAGGGATCATCTGGCACATGGAAACAGAAGGAATGACTTTCGATGAGATCGATGTTCCTGCTGATATGATTGATGAAGCCAACGAATGGAGACAGAGCCTCGTTGAAGCTGTGGCTGAATATGATGATAAATTGATGGAGAAGTTCTTCGAAGATCCAAATAGCATCACTGAAGCCGAGATGCATGAAGCGATCCGTAAGGCTACCATCGACCTGAGCATCGTTCCAATGATGTGTGGTTCTTCATTCAAGAACAAGGGGGTACAAACAGCACTGGATGCGGTTTGTCGCTACCTGCCTTCTCCTGTAGATATTGAAGACACTGTAGGTACTAACCCTGATACAGGTGAAACTGAAGTGCGTAAAGCTGATGCAAAAGCACCATTCTCTGCACTGGCGTTTAAGATCATGACCGATCCTTTCGTAGGTCGTTTGGCGTTCTTCCGTTGTTATAGCGGCCATCTCGATGCCGGTTCTTATGTACTGAACGTACGTAGCGGTAAGAAAGAGCGTATCAGCCGTATCATGAAGATGTTTGCCAATAAGCAGAACCCTGTAGATTTCATCGAAGCTGGTGACATCGCAGCTGCGGTTGGTTTCAAAGAAATCAAAACTGGTGATACACTTTGTGATGAAAACCATCCAATCACACTCGAGAACATGTTCATTCCTGAGCCTGTAATCGCGATCGCAGTTGAGCCTAAGACTCAGGCCGACGTAGATAAGATGGGTATGGCTATTGCCAAGTTGGTTGAAGAAGATCCTACACTGCGTGTAAATACAGATGAAGATACAGGTCAGACTATCCTGCGTGGTATGGGTGAATTGCACCTGGAAATCATCATCGATCGTATGCGTCGTGAATTCAAGGTAGAAGTAAACCAGGGTGCACCTCAGGTTGCTTATAAAGAAGCATTTGCTGCTACTGTAGAACACCGTGAAGTGCTGAAGAAGCAGTCTGGTGGTCGTGGTAAGTTCGCTGATATCCAGTTCTCTATCGGTCCTGCTGATGAAGAGTGGTTGAAAGAAAACGAGGGTAAGAGCTTCCAGTTCGTGAACGATATCTTTGGTGGTTCTATCCCTAAAGAATTCATTCCTGCTATCCAGAAAGGTTTTGAAACTGCGATGACTGCAGGTGTGTTGGCTGGATATCCAGTAAACAACATGAAAGTGCGCGTTTTCGATGGTAGTTACCACGATGTGGATTCTGACTCTATGTCATTCGAATTGTGTGCTAAGTCTGGTTTCCGTGAAGCTGGCCGTAAGGCTAAGCCACAGTTGCTGGAGCCTATCATGAAAGTGGAGGTGTTAACACCAGATCAGTACATGGGTGATGTAACAGGTGACTTGAACCGTCGTCGCGGTATGCTGGAAGGTATGGATAGCCGCGCCAACCTGCAGGTGATCAAGGCGAAAGTGCCATTGAGCGAAATGTTTGGTTATGTAACCCAGCTGCGTTCTTTGTCTTCTGGCCGTGCCACTTCAACCATGGAATTCAGCCATTATAACCCAGCTCCGAACAACATCGCTGAAGAAGTGATTGCAAAGAGCAAGGGTAAAGTGAAGGTGGAAGACTAATCGTCAATATTTAATTGATTGATATACAAAGCCCTGTGAGTTTTTCACGGGGCTTTTGTTTGGGAGGCGAGGCAATGGTGAAAATCTTTACGTTTTTTTAAAAAATATTCGATTTTTTCTTGTCTGAACGAAGGCAAGCCGTTACCTTTGCAACCCCAATCGGAAAATTGGGTTTAGACTATGTCGCAGAGAATCAGAATCAAATTACAATCATACGATCACAACTTGGTGGACAAATCTGCTGAGAAAATCGTAAAGACTGTGCGCAGCACAGGTGCAGTAGTAACTGGTCCAATTCCCTTGCCTACGCGCAAGCGCATTTTCACGGTACTGCGTTCACCACACGTGAACAAGAAGAGCCGTGAGCAGTTCCAGCTCTGCACGCACAAGCGTTTATTGGATATCTATACTTCTTCTTCTAGAACAGTAGATGCACTGAGTAAGTTGGATCTGCCTTCAGGTGTAGAAGTTGAGATCAAAGCGTAGAAAACCGCGGCGTTACTCCAAGGAGCAACAAAGCATTAGTTCTTATAATTCATTGTCATCTTTCAATCCCGACAGTATCGTTGGGAGAAAAAAGCTCTGATGTAAGTACTTCCTCTTCTAACGAAGAGGGTAAATATAAACAAGCCCTTCGAGGTTTGTTTACCACTGGTACTTCCGAATCCGAAAAGGACCATCAGCTTAGGCTGTTGGACAAAGGAAAAGGTCGGTGGCGAACAAGGATTGAATCCCGTATTCATCAACGGGATGTCCTCCATACCTCTGCGGGGCATAAACCGCAAACAGATGAAAGGTATTATTGGTAAAAAAATCGGGATGACCAGCATCTTCAGCCCGGATGGCAAGCAAACAGCTTGTACCATCATTGAAGCTGGTCCTTGTGTTGTAACACAAGTTAAGACCGTTGATTCAGACGGTTATACTGCATTGCAGCTTGCATTTGGCGACAAGAACGAAAAGCACTCTACAAAGGCTGAACTCAATCACTTCGCAAAAGCCAACACTGCCGCCAAGCGTTTCGTTAAAGAATTCCGCGATTATTCAATAGAAAAAGCTCTGGGTGAGTCTATCACAGTAGACATTTTCGCTGAAGGCGAAAAAGTTGATGTTGTAGGTACTACCAAGGGTAAAGGTTTCCAGGGTGTTGTAAAGCGCCACGGTTTCTCTGGTGTGGGTGAGCAATCACACGGCCAGCACGATCGTCAGCGTGCTCCTGGTTCTATCGGTAACTCTTCTGATGCCAGCCGCGTATTCAAAGGTATGCGCATGGCAGGTCGCATGGGTAATGACCGTGTGAAGATGAAGGGCCTGAAAGTGTTGAAGGTATTCCCTGATAAGAACTATATCCTTGTGAGCGGTTCTGTACCAGGTCACAACGGTTCTATCGTGTACATCCAGAAGTAATCACCAATTAATTGAATGACCATGCAAGTAGATGTTTTAAATATACAAGGACAAAAGACCGGCAGAACGGTTGAATTGCCTGAAGAGATCTTTGGTGTAGAACCAAACGATCACGTGATCTACCTGGCTGTTAAGCAGTATTTAGCTGCTGGCCATCAGGGTACACACAAAGTAAAGACTCGTGCCGAGGTAAAGGGTGCTAGCCGTAAGCTGCACCGTCAAAAAGGTACAGGTGGTTCTCGTAAGGGTAATATCCGTAACCCTTTATACAAGGGTGGTGGTACCATCTTCGGACCTAAGCCACATGGCTATGATTTTAAATTGAACCGTAAGGTGAAGGATCTCGCAAAGATTTCTGCACTGAGCTATAAGGCTAAGGAAAGCGCTATCGTAGTAGTAGAAGATATTACTATGGACGCTCCTAAGACTAAGCAACTGGTAGATGTAATGAAGGGCCTGAACGTTGCTGATAAGAAAACATTGGTGATTTTGGCTGAGTACAATGATAACCTGTACTTGAGCACTCGTAACATCCCTAATGTAGCCAGCACTTTGCTCGCTGATATCAATACTTACGATATCATGAACGCAGATGTTCTGGTAATTACTGAAAACGCAGCCAAAGACCTTCAGGTAGAAGAAGCTGCAGCTTAATTTGACTAACGTTTCAACTTAATACAAATGAAACAGAGCGAAATTTTAATCAAGCCGATCTTAACCGAGAAAGCGAATGGCCAGCAGGAATCGCTGAGAAAATATGCTTTCAAGGTAGCTCGTAAGGCGAATAAATTGGAGATCAAGAAAGCTGTAGAAGATTTCTACGGTGTAAACGTAATAGATGTGAATACATCAGTTGTTCCTGGTAAGAACAAAACTCGTTACACTAAAGCTGGATTCCTGAAAGGTCAGAAGCCTGCTTATAAGAAAGCATTGGTTACTGTGGCTGAAGGTGAAACAATTGATCTGTACGCGAACATTTAATTTATAGTACGCGGAGCTGAAAATTCCGCACAAACAAATACACAATGGCATTAAAAAAGTATAAACCCATTACCGCCGGTACCCGCTGGAGAATCGGTAACGCTTATGCTGAGATCACTACCAACGAGCCTGAAAAGAGCTTGTTAGAGTCTAAGAAGAGCACTGGTGGTCGTAACGCGCAAGGTCGTCGCTCTATGCGTTATATGGGTGGCGGTCACAAGAAGAAGTATCGTATTGTAGACTTCAAGCGTGATAAGCATAATGTAGAAGGTACTGTAGCTACTATCGAATACGATCCAAACCGTACTGCATTCATCGCATTGATTCAGTATACAGATGGTGAGAAGCGTTATATCATTGCTCCTCAAGGTCTGCAGGTTGGTGCTAAGGTTCAGTCTGGTCCAGAAGTAGCGCCTGAATTGGGTAATGCTTTGTTGCTGAAGAACATGCCACTCGGTACCAATGTACACAACATTGAACTGCAGCCTGGTCATGGTGGAAAGATGGCAAGAAGTGCCGGTTCTTCCGCTCAGCTGACAAACAAAGAAGAAAAGTATGCTGTACTGAAAATGCCTTCTGGTGAGATCCGCAAAGTGCTGATCAACTGTATGGCAACTGTAGGTGTGGTATCTAATAGCGATCACAACCTGGAAACTGCAGGTAAAGCTGGTCGTAACAGATGGAAAGGTATTCGTCCTCGCAACCGTGGTGTTGCCATGAACCCAGTAGATCACCCAATGGGTGGTGGTGAAGGTAAAGCTTCAGGTGGTCATCCAAGATCACGTACTGGTAAGTATGCGAAGGGTGAAAAAACCAGAAAGCGTGGAAAGGGTAGCGATAAGCTTATCATCCAGCGCAGCAACGGTAAAAAGCTTACTAAATAATCAACTGTTAAAATGGTTTCGCGCCTAGCGAAACAAATCAACAAACACTATGGCTCGTTCAATTAAAAAAGGTCCTTACGTAGACAGTAAACTGGAGAAGAAAGTGATCGCCATCAATGATGGTGGTTCTAAGAAAGGGGTGTTGAAGACTTGGAGCCGTCGCTCTACCATCACACCGGATTTCGTAGGCCACACTTTCGCAGTACACAACGGTAACAAGTTTATCCCTGTGTACGTAACAGAATTCATGGTTGGTCACAAGCTCGGTGAGTTTGCGCCTACCAGAAACTTCAAAGGTCACGCAGGTACTAAGAAATAAGCATGTTAATTGTGAGCGGGTTCGCCCAATCACTTGAAACCATAAAAAAATGGAAGCAGTAGCTAAATTGAGAAATTACCCCACCGGCCCACGCAAAATGCGTTTGCTGGCTGATTTGATCCGTGGCATGGAAGTGGAAAAAGCCCTGGCTGTGCTGGAGCACCATCCACAACATAATGCGGTTCCCCTCTTCAAATTGCTGAAGAGTGCCATCAACAACTGGGAGCAGAAGAATGAAGGCAAGAGCGCAGCTGACAACAGCTTGGTGGTTAAAACCATTTTCGTGGATGGCGGCAGAACATTGAAGCGTATGCGTCCTGCACCTCAGGGCCGTGGCTACAGAGTTCGTAAGCGCAGCAACCACGTAACAATCATCGTAGATTCTAAAAACTAATTGATAAAACCTTTATATGGGTCAAAAAGCAAATCCAATTGGTAACAGGTTAGGTATCATCCGCGGATGGGAGAGTAACTGGTATGGTAGCAAGAAAGACTTTGCTAACAAACTGATCGAGGATAACAAGATCCGTACCTACCTGAATGCACGTATCAACAAGGGTGGTATTGCCAAGATCGTTATCGAGCGTACACTTGGTAAACTCATCGTAACAATCCACACATCTAAGCCAGGTATCATTATCGGTAAAGGTGGTGGTGAAGTTGACCGCATCAAGGAAGAGCTGAAGAAGCTTACCGGTAAAGAAGATGTACAGATCAACATTCTGGAGATCCGTCGTCCTGAACTGGATGCAACAATTGTTGGTGATACCATCGCTCGTCAGATCGAAAACCGTATCAACTACAAGCGTGCTACTAAGATGGCGATTGCTTCTACACTCCGTATGGGTGCAGAAGGTATCAAGGTAAAACTCAGCGGTCGTCTGGGTGGTGCCGAGATTGCCCGTAGCGAAGAATTTAAGCAAGGCCGTACGCCACTGCATACTTTCCGTATGGACATCGATTACGCAAACGTGTTTGCACAAACAGTTTACGGTAAAATCGGTATCAAAGTATGGATCTGTAAGGGTGAAGTACTCGGCAAGCGTGAATTGAATCCAAACTTCATCGGTGGTAAGAGTGATGTAAGCGACAGAAGAGATCGCGGTGGAGATCGTGAGCGTGGTGGCGACCGCGGTGGACGTGGTGGCGACAGAGGCGGCCGCGGTGGTTCAAGAGAACGCAAAAACTAATCAAGGTAGACAGTAATCAAATATTATCTCTGTCGGTAACGGCAGAAACAAAATAGCGAAGCAATGTTACAGCCTAAAAGAAGTAAACACAGAAAGCAGCAAAAAGGACGCATCAGGGAAGTTGCCAAGCGTGGCACCCAGATTTCCTTCGGTTCTTTTGCATTGAAAGCTATGGAACCCATCTGGTTGACTAACCGCCAGATTGAAGCTGCCCGTCAGTCCATGACACGTGCCATGAAGCGTGAAGGTAACGTGTGGATCAGGGTGTTTCCAGATAAAATCATCACCCGTAAGCCTCTTGAAGTGAGGATGGGTAAAGGTAAGGGTAACCCTGAGTTCTGGGCCGCTGTGGTAGAACCAGGTCGTATCATCTTCGAATGCGATGGTGTACCTGAAGCAGTAGCGAAAGAAGCCATGGAACTGGCTGCGCAGAAACTGCCGATCAAAACCAAATTCGTTGTAAGAAGAGACCTGCAAGCTTAATTTATAAAACTGAATTGCAATGGCTAAAAAGCAAGAATTCACTAAGAGCCTGAAAGATCTGAATGCTTCAGATCTGAAAGCAAGAATCCAGGAAGATCAGCTTCGTTTGAAGAAGCTGGAGTTCGCTCACGCGATCTCTCCACTGGAGAACCCGATGACCATCCGTGGTCTGCGCAGGGATATCGCCCGCCTGAAAACGGAATTGAAGAAAAAAGAAATGGGTATCTAACCATAAATAAACAACAATGGCTGAAAGAAATTTGCGTAAAACAAGGATTGGTGTTGTTACCAGCGACAAAATGGCTAAGACCATCACTGTAGCTGTAGAAAGAAAAGTAAAACACCCTATCTACGGAAAATTCGTAAAGAAGACTACCAAGTTCCATGCTCATGATGAAAAAGATGAGTGTGGTGTTGGTGACGTAGTGAAAATCATGGAAACTCGCCCGATGTCTAAGACAAAGCGTTGGAGACTGGTGGAAGTGGTAGAAAAAGCTAAGTAATCCCGCTGTTTTACTATTGATAACAAGTTCATAGAACTGAAAAACTAATTAAGATGATTCAGCAAGAAAGCAGATTAAACGTAGCTGATAACAGTGGTGCTAAAGAAGTACTCTGTATCAGGGTGCTGGGTAACAGCGGCCAAGACTACGCCAAGATCGGCGACAAGATCGTGGTAACAGTAAAAGACGCGCTGCCTGCAGGTGGTGTGAAGAAAGGTACTGTATCCAAAGCTGTTATTGTTCGTACTAAGAACAAACTGCGTCGTAAAGATGGTTCTTATATCCGTTTCGATGATAATGCCGTTGTGTTACTGAACAACTCAGACGAACCTCGCGGTACTCGTATCTTCGGACCAGTAGCAAGAGAGTTGCGTGATAAAGGATACATGAAGATTATTTCACTGGCTCCTGAGGTACTGTAATCCAATAAACAGCGTTTGCATCAGCATACAGCATAAAGCTTAGAACAATGAGTAACAGATTTAAACCCAAATTCAACATCAAGAAAGGCGACCAAGTAGTGGTGATCGCCGGTGAAGACAAGGATCTCAAGAAGCCCCGTAAGGTGCTGGAAGTGATTCTGGATAAGTCTCGCGTAGTTGTTGAAGGTGTCAATATCGTAACCAAGCATACCAAGCCTACGGCACAAAACACCAAAGGTGGTATTGTAAAGGTTGAAGCGCCTATTCACATCAGTAACGTGATGTTGTGGGACGCTAAAGCAGGTGCTGCTACCAAAATAAAGCGCACCCGCGAAAATGGCAAATTAGTTCGCATATCTAAAAAGTCAGGGGAGGTAATTAAGTAATGAGTACTGTACAATACACTCCGAGATTGGCAGATAAGTACAAGAAAGAAGTTGTACCTGCCTTGATGAAGAAGTTTGGTTATGGCAGCATCATGCAAGCCCCCAAGCTCGAGAAAATCTGTATCAACCGTGGCGTTAATGGCGCTGTTGCTGATAAGAAGCTGGTAGACATTGCAGTGGAAGAACTGTCAATGATCACTGGTCAGAAGCCTGTAGCTACTTTCTCTAAGAAAGATATCTCCAACTTCAAATTGCGTAAGGGTATGCCTATCGGTGCACGCGTTACGCTGAGAGGTGAGAAGATGTTCGAATTCTTGGATAGATTAATCTCTGTAGCACTGCCACGTGTACGTGACTTCAAAGGTGTTAGTGACAAGGCTTTCGATGGCCGTGGTAACTATACACTGGGTGTTACTGAGCAGATCATTTTCCCTGAAATCGATATCGATAAGGTGAACAAGATCACCGGTATGGACATCACTTTCGTTACTTCAGCTAACAGCAACGAAGAAGCTTTCGAATTGCTGAAGGAACTGGGTATGCCATTCAAATCAAATAAAAAAGACTAAACCAATAATCGTATCACATGGCAAAGAAATCAGTAGTAGCCAGACAAGCCAAGCGTGAAGCATTGGTTGCTAAGTTTGCTGACAAGCGTGCTGAGCTGAAAGCTGCAGGCGACTACGCAGCACTGGACAAGCTTCCTAAGAATGCTTCTCCTGTACGTTTGAAGAACCGCTGCCAGCTTACAGGCCGTCCTAAAGGATACATGCGTTTCTTCGGTATATCAAGGGTGATGTTCCGCGATATGGCGTTGAACGGAAAGATTCCGGGAGTAAAGAAAGCATCCTGGTAATTCAGGCGCTTGATGTAAAACAAATTCTGAACTGATTTAATTCAAATTATATGGTAACTGATCCTATTGCAGATTTTTTAACCAGGGTTCGTAATGCGCAACTGGCCGGACATAGAATCGTTGAAATTCCTGCCTCTAACCTGAAGAAGCGTATTACAGAGATCCTGTACGATCAGGGTTATATTCTGAAGTACAAGTTTGAAGACGACAGCAAACAAGGTCTGATCAAGATCGCGTTGAAGTACGATCCTCAAACAAAGCAGCCTGCTATCCGTAGTCTGGAGCGCATCAGCCGTCCAGGTCTGCGTCAGTATGCTAAGCCTGCTGACTTCAAGCGTGTGATCAACGGTCTGGGTATTGCAATTCTGTCTACATCTAAGGGTGTATTGACTGATAAGCAAGCTAAAGCACAGAACGTTGGTGGTGAAGTATTGTGCTACGTATCGTAATCAATTCACGGTTCTGATAATTAAGCCTCATAGTCGTGGCTGAACACGGAATCTGTTTCTAACAAATAAAATTAAAACCGACTATGTCTCGTATTGGTAAAAAACCGGTGGTAGTTCCTGCAGGCGTAACAGTAACTGTAGGTAAAGACAACGTGGTAACTGTGAAAGGCCCTAAGGGTGAACTGAAGCAGCAGGTAGACCGCGATATTATTATTGAAGTGAAAGACGGCGAAGTGTTGGTTACTCGTCCAACTGATCAAATCCGTCACCGCGCTATGCACGGTCTGTACCGCGCATTGATCGGCAATCTGGTGAAGGGTGTAACTGAAGGTTACAAGCGTGAACTGGAACTGGTGGGTGTGGGTTACAAAGCTGCTAACACTGGTAACGTATTGGATCTGGCTTTGGGTTATTCGCACAATATCATCTTTGAAGTACCTAGCGAACTGAAAGTTGCTACGGTTACTGAAAAAGGTCAGAACCCAAAGATCATGCTGGAAGGTATCGACAAGCAATTGCTTGGTCAGGTAGCTGCCAAACTGAGAAGTCTGCGTAAGCCTGAACCATACAAGGGTAAGGGTGTGAAGTACAGTGATGAAGTACTGAGAAGAAAAGCTGGTAAGGCCGCAGGTAAATAATCAACATTCATAAACTACTCCCGGCAGCATCGGGAGCATAAATAAAGAACAATGGACGCAAAAATGCTCAGAAGACAAAAGATCCGCTTCAGAATCCGTAGGGAGGTAGTGGGTACTGCTCAAAAGCCTCGTTTGTCTGTATTCCGCAGCAACCTGGACATTTATGTTCAGCTGATCGATGATACTACCGGTACAACACTGGCAGCAGCTTCTTCTAAAGAGAAGGAGATTGTAGCTCAGAAAGTAAACAAGGTAGAGAAAAGCAAACTGGTTGGTGCATCTATTGCCCGTAAAGCATTGGCACTGGGTCTCAGCAAAGTGGTTTTCGATCGTGGTGGTTATCTCTATCATGGTCGCGTGAAAGCTGTAGCTGATGGTGCACGCGAAGCAGGTCTTCAATTCTAATTGCTCACTCTTACAATCGAAAGATAAATGTCTAAAGTAATTGCAAATAAGGTGAAAGCCGGTGGCGACATGGAACTGAAAGAGAAAGTGGTAGCCATTAACCGTGTAGTGAAAACTACTAAAGGCGGCCGTACATTCAGTTTTTCTGCCCTCGTAGTAGTAGGTAACGAAAACGGTGTAGTTGGTCAAGGTCTCGGCAAAGCCAAAGAAGTTCAGGAAGCCATCACCAAGGGTATTGAAGATGCCAAGAAAAATCTGGTGAAAGTGCCTGTAATGCATGGTACAATTCCACACGATCAGTTTGCTAAGCAGGGTGCTGCTAAGGTATTGATCAAGCCAGCTGCACATGGTGCCGGTGTAATCGCCGGTGGTAGCATGCGTGCTGTATTGGAAAGTGCTGGTGTAACAGACGTACTCGCTAAGAGTCTGGGTTCTGCCAATCCGCACAACGTGGTTAAAGCAACCATCAAAGCCCTCACACTGTTGAGAGAGCCTGTAACTGTTGCTAAAACACGTAGCCTGAAACTGAGCAAAGTATTTAACGGATAACACTGTCGCCGGTTCTGCGCATCAACTGATGCAGCCGAATGGATGACCAAATGCATAGTATCATGAAAAAGATCAAGATCACATTGGTAAAGAGCCCGATCGACAGACCAGAGCGTCAAAAGCTCACGCTGAAAGCACTGGGCCTTAATAAAACCAACTCTTCTAAAGAAGTAGAAGCTACACCTCAGATCCTGGGTATGGTGAACAAGGTGAGCCATCTAGTGAAAGTAGAAGAACTGGCTTAATCAAGACATTCTGATGTGCAAATGCGGTAGCAATACTGTGTTTGCACATTTCTTCATTTATTCATTAACGCGAGGGGTGATTCCCCGAAAGTTCAAAATCAAAGTAGTATGAAACTGCACACACTCAAACCTGCAGAAGGTTCCGTAAAGAAAGAAAAACGTTTAGGTCGTGGTGAAGCATCCGGTAAGGGTGGTACTTCAACCAAGGGTAACAAAGGTCATCAGAGCCGCTCCGGTTTTAAGAACAAGATGGCACACGAAGGTGGTCAGATGCCAATTCAGCGTCGCTTGCCTAAGCGTGGTTTCAAGAACAACAACCGTGTTGAATACAAAGTCTTCAACCTGGGTCAGATTGACCAGCTGGTAGAAAAATATGGTTTCACAGAATTCTCTCTGGAAAACCTCTACATCAACGGACTGATCAGCCGCACTGATAAAGTGAAAGTACTGGCTACTGGCGAACTGAAAGCCAAGCTCACTTTCAAAGTAAATGCGGTAAGTGACAAAGCCAAAACTGCCGTTGAAGCAGCAGGCGGTTCTGTTGAAATTGTAAAATAATTTTAACTACCTTGCCCGACGCATCAACGATGCGTCTTTTTGGTTTTACAGCGATCACATTTTCAACTGACTATCTGTGAAAAAATTATTTGAGACATTAAAGAATATCTGGAGTATTGATGAGCTGCGCGACAAGATTATTGTTACGCTTGCATTAGTACTAACTTATAGACTCGGTACACATATTGTGTTACCCGGTATTGACCCCAACCTTATTGAAGCAGCCCAGAAGAATGCTGGTAGCGGTGGCTTGTTGAATTTGTTCGACATGTTTGCCGGTGGCGCTTTCTCTCAAGCTTCTATCTTGGCTTTGGGTATCATGCCTTACATCTCTGCTTCTATCTTCATGCAGTTGATGACCATCTTGGTTCCTCAATTACAGAAGATTCAAAAAGAAGGTGAGAGTGGTCGTAAAAAGATTAATCAGTGGACACGTTACCTCACAGTAATCGTTACCGCTTTTCAGGCTGGTGCTTATGTTGCTTACCTGAATAGTCCAGGTTATGCAGAAGCGATCATTCCTGCATTCAAGCCTTATTTCATGTTCACAACCATCATTATCCTTACAGCAGGCACGCTTTTCGTAATGTGGTTAGGTGAGCGTATTCAGGACAAAGGTTTGGGTAATGGTACTTCTATCATTATCATGGTAGGTATCCTTGCTCGTTTGCCTCAGTCGTTGATTCAGGAATTTGGTGCGAAGAGCGAGCGCGCTGGTGGTGGTTTGTTGATCTTCTTGATCGAAATCGCTATTCTTGTTGCCATCATCATGGGCCTGATCATTCTGGTTCAGGGTGTTCGTAAGATTCCGGTAAACTATGCTAAGCAAATCATTGGTAACCGTCAGTTTGGTGGTGCACGTCAGTTCTTGCCTGTAAAGGTGAACAGTGCGGGTGTAATGCCGATCATCTTCGCTCAGGCGATCATGTTCCTTCCTACTCTGGTATCATTTACCAATATTGATTCTGCGCAGGGTATCGTACGTATTTTCAATGATCACAGTAATTTCTGGTACATGCTGGTATATTCTGTAATGGTGATTGGATTTACTTTCCTGTACACAGCTTTGATCTTTAACCCTAAGCAAATCAGTGAAGACCTGAAGCGCAACAACGGATTCATTCCTGGCGTGAAGCCTGGTCAACCAACTGCAGATTATATCGGTGCGGTGATGGATAAGATCACTTTGCCTGGTGCTATCTTCTTGGCTGTTGTAGGTATTATGCCTGGTTTCGCTCAGCGTTTGGGTGTTACACAAGGCTTCAGTACTTTCTTCGGTGGTACATCACTGTTGATCATGGTAGGTGTGGTACTGGATACGCTGCAGCAAATTGAAACTTATCTGCTGATGCGTCAGTATGATGGTTTGATGAAAGGCGGCCGTGTACAAGGCAGACAAACTGTTAGTAGCAGCGCCATTTAATTGAGTACTTGATTGTAAAAGTATATTGCAACCTGTCAGGTACTCCTGACAGGTTTCTTTTTTAAAAGATGACTTTTTCTAAAAATATGATCTTCTATAAAACAGATGCAGAAGTGGCGATGATGAAAGCATCGGCTATGCTGGTAAGTCAGACATTGGCTGAAGTAGCAGCGATGCTGAAGCCTGGTGTAACCACTAAGCAAATTGATACACTCTGTGAAACCTATGTGCGTGATCACAAGGCTGTACCTTCTTTTAAAAATTATCAGAACACTTACCCTTGGAGTATCTGTGCAAGTGTGAATGATGTGGTAGTGCATGGCTTTCCTAATGACACGCCATTGAAAGATGGTGATGTGGTATCGATTGATTTGGGTGTGATCTTAAATGGTTGGCATGGAGATCATGCATACACTTTTATTCTGGGTGAAACTGCTCCGGAAAATATTCAGTTGGTGAAGGTGACTAAGGAGTCTTTGTATAAGGGTATTGCAAAAGCTGTAGCGGGTAATCGTATCGGTGATATTTCTTATGCCATTCAAGAGCATACAGAAAAGAAATATGGTTATGGTGTGGTGCGTGAATTGGTAGGTCATGGATTGGGTAGAAGCTTGCATGAAGATCCACAAGTGCCTAACTATGGTAAGCGTGGTAATGGCCCGATGATGAAAGAGAATTTAGTATTAGCGATTGAGCCGATGATTAATTTAGGCACGAGAGAAATCTATACAGAGTCCGATGGTTGGACAGTACGTACCGGTGATGGAAAAGTTTCTGTACACTTCGAACACGATGTATGTGTGAAAAGGAACCAGGCCATGATACTTTCTGATTACAGTATCATTGAAGCTGTAGAGAAGAAGAATCCTAACCTCAACACAAGTTATTTCTGATAGTTACCGCCCCGGCTAGCCGGGGCGGTATTTTTTGTAGCTTTAGTTTATGCGATACATCAAATTATGTTTTGTGTTGTTGCCCTTGTTTGCAATGGCGCAACAGTCGCCTGTAGAGCAGGTGCGTAAGTATGTACAAGCACAAGAACGTGCAATTATGCAATCTTATCACGAGTTCTTGTCTATTCCAAATGTCACTTCTGACCTGCCAAATATTGAACGCAATGCTGCATGGATTGCTCATCAAATGCGTTCACTTCAAATAGATAAGGTGCAGTTATTGTATGCAGCAACCAAGGGTGTACCACCTGCTATGTATGGAGAAGTGATGACACCCGGTGCAACACAAACCTTGATTTTTTATGCGCATTATGATGGTCAGCCTGTAGATAGTACGAAGTGGGCACCAGGCTTGCATCCATTTAAGCCAAGTTTGTACACAGATGCCTTACATAATGGTGGGAAGCCGATCGCTTATGATCAAGCAAGTTATGACCCGCAATGGCGTATCTATGGAAGAGGTGCATCAGATGATAAAGCAGGTGTGATGGCGATACTGCAAGCTTATGCAGCATTAAAAGCAAATGATATAGCACCTAAAGTAAATATCAAGTTCTTTTTTGAAGGAGAAGAAGAAGCTGGCTCCGATCACTTGCATGAAATATTACAAGCCAATCAAGCTTTGTTGAAGGGCGATTTATGGGTGATCTGTGATGGGCCTGTGCATCAATCGGGACAACAACAGATTGTCTTTGGTGTAAGAGGCGATACACATTTAGAGGTTACGGTGTTTGGTCCCAAGAGGCCCTTGCATAGCGGTCATTATGGTAACTGGGCGCCTAATCCTGGTATGATGTTATCTAAGCTCTTGGCTTCTATGAAAGAGGAGTCAGGTAAAGTGTTGATCAAAGGATTTTATGATGATGTAAGACCTTTGAGTGCTGAAGAAAAGGCTGCTTTGGCCAAAGTGCCACCAGTAGAAGCAGCTTTGCAAAAGGAGTTGGGCATTGCACGAGTAGAGAATCCAAAACAATCATTAGCAGAAGCAATTAATCAACCTTCATTGAACATCAATGGAATTACGGTTGCGGGAACAGGTAAGTATTCTGCGAATGTGATTCCAATTAAAGCTGTTGCCTCTATTGATCTGCGTTTGGTGGTTGGTAACGATTGGAAAAGACAACAGGATAAAGTTGTGAAGCATATTCAATCGAAAGGATATTTTGTTACTTCAAAAGAACCAACGGATGAAGAGCGCATGCGCTATCCTAAGATTGCAATGGTGGTTCGTTCTGGGGGATACAATGCACAAAAGACATCTATGCAAGATCCGCTTGCGCAAAAAGTAGTAGAAGCGGTTAGTGTTGCTCAGGGAAAAGTGGTGTTGACACCTACGCTGGGTGGTAGTTTGCCTTTGTTTGTGTTTGAGCAATATTTGAAAACGCCACCTATTACCGTTCCTATTGCCAATCATGACAATAACCAGCATGCAGAGAATGAGAATATCCGATTAAAGAATTTATTCGAGGGGATTGTTACGTTTGCATCCATTATGTTATTGCCCAAATGAGTGAACAGAAAACTTTAGTGGTGATTGGTGGTGGTGCTGCAGGTTTTTTCTGTGCAGTGAATGCTGCAAGATTACAACCTTCGCTACATGTGATTATTGTAGAGAAGACTGGTAAGGTGTTGCAGAAAGTAAAAGTGAGTGGTGGCGGCAGGTGTAATGTTACCCATGCATTATTCGAGATTCCTGAACTGTCTAGAAGGTATCCGCGCGGGCAATCATTCCTAAAGAAATCATTACACTGGTTTTCACCGAAAGATACTTTGGCATGGTTTGCAGAACGTGGTGTGACTATTCATCAAGAAGCTGATGGTAGAATGTTTCCTGATACCAATAGTTCGCAAACGATTATTGATTGTTTGTTAAGAGAAGCCAATCAATATGGTGTAGAACTTCGTTTGAATTGTGATGTACAACAAATCAAACAAGTGAATGGACAATTTCATCTAGAGACAGCAGGTAGCAGAACGCTTACTGCGGACTTTCTCTGCATTGCTACAGGCGGATATCCCAAAGCTGCACAGTTTGGGTGGTTGATGGAAACAGGGCATACCATTGCGTCGCCTGTGCCATCTTTGTTTACGTTCAATATGCCTAAGCATCCCATCACCTCATTGATGGGAGTAAGTGTTATAAAAGCTGCTGTAAAAATTTTAGGTACAAAACTGCAGGAGACAGGCCCTGTTTTGATTACGCATTGGGGTATGAGCGGTCCGGCTATTTTACGTTTATCAGCTTGGGGTGCAAGAGAGCTGGCCGAGAAGCAATATCAATTTGCTGTAATGATTAACTGGTTGCCTGAATACCATGAGCAATCATTGAAAGAAGTTTTTATTGAACTACGACAAACACAGGCTGCACAAAAAATACATGGCAAGAATGCATTTGGGTTACCCAATAGGCTTTGGACATTCTTTTTGGAACAAGCAGGTATCACTGAACAAACGCGTTGGGCTGATTTACCTGCAAAACAACAACAGCAATTGATTCGCTTATTGGTTGCCAATGAATTTGCTGTAAGTGGTAAAACAACTTTCAAAGAAGAGTTTGTTACCTGCGGTGGTATTCAGTTAAATGAAGTGGATGTGAATAGCATGCAAAGCAAACTGGTGCCCAGTTTGTATTTTGCCGGAGAAGTGATGGATGTAGATGGTATTACTGGCGGATTTAATTTTCAGCATGCATGGACATCCGGATGGATAGCCGCGCAACATATCGCACAGCAACCATAGGAGTTATCCTTTTCCCTTCTTTGCTTTTTCCTGATTCACTTTATAGCGCATATCCAATGAGCCGTCCTTCTTTCTAGGGCCTGCTGCACGAACTGCTTCTTTATTGGCTTTATAACGCATATCTAATGTGCCGTCTGCTTTTTTAGGACCCATTGCTTTCACAGCGATAGCAGGTTTGGTATTATTTTTTGCAGCTGTTGGGGCTGGTTTGGTTTGTGCCAACAGTGTGGTACTAATGAGTATTGCAAGAAAAAATTGTAGCATCTTTTTCATGGCCAAAGTTTGATCTAAAATAAGTTGATTTTGGTGGATGTATATTTCCCAATAAAAATTAGTAATTTAAGGCAAACGAATGCCATATGAGAAAAGTCAGTGATATCCTTCGTCGCAAAGGCACACACATTGCTACCGTACCACCTGAAACAACCGTGATTGATGCATTACGCATGATGGCTGATCAGAACATCGGTTCTGTTGTGGTCATGAAAAGTGGTGTTTTTGCAGGTATTATGACGGAAAGGGATTATTCACGCAAGGTAATTCTCAAAGGACGTCATTCTAACGATACAACGGTAGGTGAGATCATGACAAGCGATTTTCCACCTGTTGATTTGAATACCACAATTGATACTTGCATGCAACTCATGTCATCTTTTAAAATAAGATACCTGCCTGTTGTAGACAATGGTCAACTGGCAGGTATCGTTTCAATGAATGATGTGGTGGCAGAGACTATTCTCAATCAGCAAGAAACCATTCATCAGTTACAGAACTATATACAGTCCTGATTATTTGGGTACTACAAAACTAACTACCGGACTTGCTTTGGGTGAGATACTGGGGTAGATACGTACACCTGCAACGGGATCGTCATAGCCATCGTCAACTGAGCCATCACCATGTGCAATCACATAAATGGTTTGTCCAGGTTTGAATCCATTTGAGTTCATCCACTTGGTATCGAAGATCATCGTTTCAGTTATCTCGTTCGTGCCATTCATCTTCAGTTTGAAAGTGGCCACATAGTTTTTGCTGCTGACATCATTCTTATCGCTGAAGTAAAATCGAATTGGTTTCAATTTGCCTGAAGTATTGGTAAAAATCGGTTCGATGAAAACGCCATTGTGTGCCAATCCTAAGCTAATCATATTCTGTATGGTTGGGTTTTTATCAAAACCGGCAATCTGTATCGCTGTTACCTCTGTAGCAGAGATGGTACTCATCATTTCAGGCTTAGCGATGTTCGTGGTTTGGTGATTAGTGGCTGCATGATGTAAGCCCATTATTCTGCCTGTACCGTAACCTGCTTTGATGTAGGTAATGTCATAGGTACCCTGCGGAATGGAATCCAGCTTCCAGTTGCCTGATACGTCTGTGGTGGTGCGCACGGTACTATTGTCTAGCGCAACGGTAATACCGCTATTGTCGGCAGCCAGGTTACCCTCTTCATCGTAGAGCAAAATGCGGCCCACGATGTTTGCACGGGTTTGGGAAGCCTGAATCAGGTCTGGAACGGGAATGGTGTTTTGGGTGCTGTTCTTGCCACAGGCTGCGGCAATGAGCAGGAGTAGAAATAGATTTCGTTTCATTATCAATGAATTAGGTACATAAAATAGATCAAAATATTGGAATACGATCTGGTTGGAGGAAGATTCTTGCGCGCCTGCTGATTTTTTGTCAAAAAATGCCTGAAAATCAGGCTGTGCTTACTTTTTTACGCACATCATTCCTTACCTTTGCGCTCCCGATTTAAAACCCTCGGGATTTTTTATGAAACTGATTGTTAAACAATTAAACGCAGATGCACAGGAGTCAACCGGTGCTGCCGAAGCGGCCGCTGAGACTACTGCGTCAACAAACACACCTGTGGAAGCTGTTGTTACAGCGCACGATGATTTTGACTGGAGCGTAGACAAGCGCAATGTAAGCCATTACAAAGCAGACGAAAAAGCGAAGTACGATAAAGTGTACGATGCCACTTTCGTTCAGATCAATGATGGTGAAATTATCAAAGGCGGTGTGGTAGGTGTTACCAAGACTGACGTGGTAATCAACATTGGTTTCAAGAGCGATGGTCTGGTATCATTGAACGAATTCCGCGACACACCAGGTTTGAAAGTTGGTGATGAAGTGGAAGTAATGGTTGTTGAAAAAGAAGACAGACAAGGTCACCTGCACCTGAGCCGCAAGCAAGCGCGCATCTTCCGTGCATGGGAGCGCATCGTTGAGGTACACAAGACTGGTGAAGTGGTTACCGGTGTGGTTACCAGCAAAACCAAAGGTGGCTTGATCGTAGATGTATTTGGTATGGAAACCTTCTTGCCGGGTTCTCAGATCGATGTGAAGCCTGTAACTGATTACGATCAGTTCGTAGGTAAGACGATGGAGTTCAAGGTTGTGAAGATCAACGAAGCAATCAAGAACGCAGTAGTATCTCACAAAGCCCTGATCGAAAGCGATATCGAAGCACAACGTGCAGAAATCATGAGCAAGCTGGAGAAAGGCCAGGTACTGGAAGGAACTGTGAAGAACATCACCGATTTCGGTGCCTTCATGGATCTGGGTGGTCTGGACGGTCTGCTCTATATCACAGATATTTCATGGGGTCGTATCTCTCACCCAAGCGAGGTTGTAAAACTCGACCAGAAGCTGCAAGTGGTAGTATTGGATTTCGACGACGACAAGAAGCGTATCAGCCTGGGTCTGAAGCAGCTGACGCCACATCCTTGGGATGTGCTGCCTGAAAACCTCAGCGAAGGTGCTGTGGTGAAGGGTAAAGTGGTGAACATCGAAGATTACGGTGCTTTCTTGGAAATTCAGCCTGGTGTTGAAGGTCTGGTACACGTATCTGAGATCACTTGGGCGAATACCCCAATCAATGCTAAAGAATTCTTTAAGCTGGGTGATGAGCACGAAGCGAAAGTGGTTACTCTGGATAAGGACAGCCGTAAGATGAGTCTTTCTATCAAGCAAATGAGCGAAGATCCTTGGACTACCATCGAAGATAAATTCCCAGAAGGTAGCAAGCATAAGGGTCTTGTGAAGAATATCACTCCTTATGGTGTATTTGTTGAACTGGAAGCTGGTATCGGTGGTATGATCCACATCAGCGACCTGAGCTGGTTAAAGCGTTTCAACCATCCTTCTGAGTATGTGAAAGTGGCGGAACATATCGATACCATTATCCTGAGCATCGATAAGGAAAACCGCAAGCTCCAACTGGGCCACAAACAACTGGAAGAAGATCCTTGGAATGCACTGGAAGATACATTCGCTATCGGCACAGTGCATGAAGGTACCGTAACTCGTAAGGACGATAAAGGTGCGCTGGTTCAGCTGCCTTATGGTCTGGAAGGATTTGCGCCTAACCGCCACCTGGGTAAAGAAGATGGCACAACCGTGAAGGCTGATGAAGTGAACCAGTTTATGGTGATCGAATTCGACCGTAACGAGAAGCGTATCGTTCTGAGCCATGCCCGTATTTGGGAGCAGGTGAAGACTGAGGAGAAGGAAGCTGCTAAGAAAGAAGCCCGCACAGAAGCTGAAAAGACGAAGAAAGCTGTGAAGACTATCCAGAACAAGGTAGAAAAAGCTACTTTGGGTGATCTGGGTGCGTTGGCCGAAATCAAAGCCAAATTGCAGGAAGGCGAGGGAGATGCTAAATAAGCAACTGCCCTTGTAGGAATAGTTACAGAATGGGCCATCCGTGGAAACGGATGGCCTTTTTTATTGATTATGAACTTTTTAGATAAATCTTAACGGCTCTTTTGCCTGTTTCAGCAATTGGGTAGATATATTGCTGTTAATTCATTAATTTTGCCCGCTTTATGATGAGGACCTTACGTATTCTATTATTTACTTTAGTCGTGTTTTTGGGGGCCTGCTCCAACAAATTCAATAAGGTAATGAAGAGCAAGGACCTTGAGTACAAGTACCAGATGGCTGAACAGTATTATGCTAACAAAAAGTATAATTACTCTCAGCAGCTCTTTGAAGAATTGTCACCTTACTTGAAAGGATCTCCACGTTATGAAGATATGTTCTACAAGTGGGCATACTCTTATTACAACACCAGAGATTACATCAACGGAGAAAACCTCTTCAAAACCTTTGTAGAATATTTCCCAACAAGTGCCAAGGCAGAAGAGTGTGAGTATATGCGTGCGTACTGTTTCTACAAGCAATCGCCCAAAGTAGAATTAGATCAAACGCCTACCAATAAGACCATGTCTTTGATGCAGGCTTTCATCAATACACACCCTACTTCTAAGCGTGTGAAGGAAGCCAATGAAATCATTGATGTGTGCAGAGAGAAATTAGAAGCGAAGGAGTTGAAAAGCGCGCAGCTCTACTACGATTTAGGCTATTACAAAGCAGCTGCTATTGCATTTGCAAATGTATCAGATAACTATCCTGATTCCAAGCGTGCAGATGAGTACAAGCTCCTAGTAATCCGCTCTTATTTCAAGTATGCAGAGAATAGCTATGAAGAAAAGCAGAAAGAACGTTTCGAAAAAGTGCTGAATGAGATTTCTGATTTCAAAGAGCGTTTTGGGGATAGCAAGCTGATGGAAGAAGTGACAAAATTCAAAACACAGACAGACAATTTTTTAAAAAATATCAATACTACCAACAATGAGCAAACTAAGAAGACAGCTTAGCGCCAATACCTCCAATGTTGTGGAGACCAAGCACCTGGTAGATATCAAAGCGCATACCGGTAACCTGTATGAGTCTATTGCTATCATCGCCAAGCGTGCTAATCAGATCAATATCTCATTGAGAGAAGAGCTGCACAACAAATTGGAAGAGTTTGCCAGCCATACAGATAGCCTGGAAGAGATTCACGAAAACAAAGAGCAGATTGAGATTTCCAGAGCGTATGAGCGTATGCCGAACCCTGCAATTCTTGCTACACAGGAATTCATGGAGCACAAGGTGTACCACCGCAATGCTGATAACGACTTGTTCCGTTAATCATACGGTACGTTAATTCCTAAACGGCAGTCATTTGACTGCCGTTTTTTGTTTTACTTTACGGTATGCAAGCATTGCAGGGTAAAAAGATTATTCTGGGTATTACAGGCAGTATTGCTGCGTATAAGTCGATTCATTTACTACGCTTATTAACCAAGGCAGGCGCAGAAGTACAAGTGATTATGACGCCTGCTGCAAAGGACTTTGTTGCTCCATTAACGCTGGCTACACTCTCTGGTAAAAAAGTGTTGATCGACATGTTTGCCGAGGATAGCTGGGCCAACCATGTGATGTTGGGGCGTTGGGCTGATTTGATGTTGATTGTGCCTGCCAGTTGTAATAGTCTGGCCAAAATGGCCAACGGTATTTGTGATAATCTGCTGCTAGCTGTTTATCTCTCTGCTACTTGTCCGGTAGCCATTGCACCAGCCATGGATGAAGACATGTGGCATCATCCAGCTACCAAAAGAAATATTACTCTATTGCAAGAATATGGTCATCGCATATTGCCCGTGGGTAAAGGTGCATTGGCCAGTGGATTAGAAGGCGATGGTCGAGTTGCAGAGCCAGAATATATCCTTACTTGGGTCATCGAAACGTATTTCAGAGGTAATGCGCTTTCTGGTGTAAAAGCATTGGTGACTGCTGGTCCAACACATGAACCAATTGATCCTGTACGATTCGTAGGTAATCGATCTTCCGGTAAGATGGGTATTGCCTTGGCAGAAACATTATATATGCAAGGTGCTGAAGTGTTGTTGATTGCTGGCTCAACAGAACGTTGTCCGGCTTATGCAGGAATCCGCGTTGTATCTGTACAAACTGCTGCGCAGATGTATGATGCTTGTATGGCAGGCATGGATGTGGCTGATATCATTGTAATGAATGCTGCTGTGGCCGACTATACACCTGATACAGTAGCGGATAAGAAAATCAAAAAGACTGGTGATGCAGGAATACATTTGTCATTGATGAAAACCAAAGACATCTTGCAAGCTATGGGCGAGCAGAAGCGTGCTGATCAATTTCTATTGGGCTTCGCATTAGAGACAAATGATGGTGAAGCTAATGCACAGAAAAAACTAGAAAAGAAAAACCTGAATGCAATTGTCCTGAACACGTTGGAAGATGCGGGTGCGGGTTTTGGATTTGATACGAATAAAGCCTTGCTACTTTCCAAACAAGATAAAATACTGTTGCCACTGCAAAGCAAGCAGGAGATGGCTGCAGCGATTGTTGACTATATCATCGCGAAGAGAAATGGCTAAGCAACTATTCATTATATGGCTGGGATTGAGTCTAGCTGTCTCTTCGCAAGCACAAGAGCTGCAGGCGAAAGTGAGTATCAACTCATCTAGAGTCAATTCTACTGTAGATAGAAAAGTATTTGTTACGCTGCAGAATCAGCTTACCAATTTGCTGAACAATCGAAAGTGGACGGGTGATGTATTCAAGCAACAGGAAAAAATTCAGTGCAGCTTTATTCTCAATATCGAGAGTGTAGAAAGTCAGAACCTGTTTAAAGCAACTTTGATCATTCAAGCAGCGAGGCCAGTGTATCAATCATCGTATCAGGCTGCATTGCTCAATTTTCAGGATCCTGATGTGTATTTCAAGTATCAGGAATTTCAACCGGTGGAGTTTAATGAAAATAGGGTACAGGGTTCAGATCCGCTTGCGGCAAATCTTACAGCTGTTTTTGCTTTTTATGTCTATGCGATACTCGGATTGGATTACGACTCCTTTTCGCCTAAAGGTGGTGATGCCTATTTTCAAAAAGCACAGAACATTGTGAACAATGCACCGGAGGGTAGAAACATTAGCGGTTGGCGAGTGTTTGATGGATTGCGTAATCGTTATTGGTTAAGTGAGAATATGCTAAATAGTCGCTACAACATTATCCATGACATCATTTATTCTTATTACAGATCCGGTTTAGATAAGTTGTATAGCAATGAGAAGGATGCCCGTGCCAATGTACTACAATCGCTGGTGCAGTTGCAGGCATTCAATAGAGAGAATCCCAATACCATGTTTTTACAAGTATTTATGCAAGGGAAGGCTACAGAGTTGGTGGGCATTTTCAAGAAAGCACCTGCGCAAGAAAAAGCACGTGCATTGGATGTGTTAAGTACGATTGATATTGTAAATGCGGGTATCTATAAACAAGAATTGAAATGAGTAAGCTGATTGGGCCATTGGTTTTCGTTATTGTGCTGACGGCTTGTGCTGGTTCGGGAAAAGCGCCTATTCCTATAGATTCCATGAAAGTAATTATATGGGAAATGTCGGTAGCAGATGAGTGGTTTAATGAAGTGATGTTCAAAGACAGCATTGCTCGTCAGCAGAAGCTCAACACTCAGCTTTATCAGAAAATTTTGACTGCCCATCGTATCAATAGAAAAGACTTTGAGGCGGCAATGCGTTGGTATGAAGCAAGACCTAAAGAATACCTGGAATTAATGGACTCTGCCGTTGCTTTCGCCGTTCGCGCCAAAGAAATACCCCCTTCGCAAGTAAAACCGCGAAAGAAAGGCTAAGCAGCCTATTTTTGCCATCAAATTTTGCCGTATGAATAAACTTGTTGCATCCGCCGATGCGGCTGTTGCCGACATTCGCGACGGTGCTACCCTAATGCTGGGTGGTTTTGGCCTGAATGGTATTCCCGAAAACTGTATTGCTGCATTGGTGCGGAGTGGTGTAAAAGACCTGACCTGTATTTCGAATAATGCCGGAGTAGATGATTTTGGTCTTGGCTTATTATTGAAGACCCGCCAGATAAAAAAAATGATGAGCAGCTATGTAGGCGAGAATGCTGAGTTCGAGCGCCAATTATTGCAAGGAGAATTAGAGGTGGATTTAATTCCTCAAGGCACACTGGCTACCAGAATTCAAATGGCTGGAATGGGTATTCCTGCATTTTTTACACCAGCAGGTTATGGTACCGAAATCGCAGAAGGAAAAGAAGTACGTGAGTTCAACGGAAAAAAATATCTGATGGAGCATGCATTGCATGCCGACTTTGCTATTGTAAAAGCATGGAAGGGAGATAGTATGGGTAACTTGGTATTCAGAAAGAGTACTAGAAACTTTTCTACTTCTATGGCTAAAGCTGGTACTATCACGATTGCAGAGGTAGAAGAATTGGTACAACCTGGTGAGATTGATCCTGATCATGTAGATGTAGCGGGGGTATATGTACACCGCATATTCCAGGGTAGTAATTATGAAAAGCGTATTGAGCGCAGAACAGTACGTATTCAATCACACAACTAAACGACATTAAGATGGCATTGGATAAATATGGTATTGCTAAGCGTATTGCAAAAGAATTGCGCGAAGGCATGTATGTGAATTTGGGTATTGGTATTCCAACACTGGTAGCCAATTTTATTCCAGCAGGCATGACTGTTGTGTTGCAGAGTGAGAATGGTATTTTGGGTATGGGGCCATATCCCGATGAAGCAGATATTGATGCTGATCTGATTAATGCAGGTAAGGAAACCGTTACAGTAATTCCTGGTGGTGCTTTTTTTGATAGTGCTGAAAGCTTTGGTATGATTCGCGCAGGTAAAATTGACCTTACAGTGCTAGGTGCCATGGAAGTGAGTGATCAGGGTGATATTGCCAATTGGAAGATTCCGGGTAAAATGGTGAAGGGTATGGGAGGTGCCATGGATTTGGTGGCCAGTGCGAGAAATATCATTGTTGCCATGATGCATACCAATCCTAAAGGAGAAAGTAAGCTGCTGCCTGCTTGTACTTTGCCTTTAACAGGTGTTGGTTGTGTGAAGAAAGTGGTTACTGAGCTAGCTGTTTTAGATATTACGCCAGAAGGTTTTGTATTGAGAGAGCGCGCACCCGGTGTAAGCGTGGAAGAGATTGTTGCCAAGACTGCTGGTAAGCTGGTTGTGCCTGATCAGGTTCCTGAAATGGTGCTGTAAGTAAAGCCCGTCAATGCTGTATATTTGCGGATTAATTTTTTACTATGTCGCAATTGATGCAGCAACTACAGGAGACCGCTAGTTTTATTCGTTCCAGATTTGATTCTTCTGCCAAGATTGGTATTATCCTTGGTAGTGGACTTAGCAATCTTTCCGAAAAGATTGAAGTAGCTGCATCTATTCCCTATGCAGAAATCCCTCATTTCCCTGTAAGCACTGTTGAAGGTCATAGTGGTAAGCTTATTTTGGGTAAGCTGGGTGGCAAAGATGTATTGGTGATGGCGGGTCGCTTTCACTTCTATGAAGGCTATACTGCACAGCAGGTTGCTTATCCTGTTCGTGTGATGCGGATGTTGGGTATCGACACTTTGTTGTTGAGTAACGCAGCAGGTGGTGTGAACCCTGAGTTTAACGTAGGTGATTTGATGGTGATCAATGATCATATCAGTTTCTTCACGCCTAATCCATTGTTGGGTAAAAATGAAGAAGAGCTGGGTGTGCGTTTCCCCGATATGAGTGAGCCTTACAGCAAAGAACTGATTCAGCAATTAACGGCTATTGCCAATGCGAATAATATTTCCCTGCATTATGGTGTGTATACAGGCGTAACGGGTCCTACATTTGAAACTCGTGCTGAATACAGATTAATTAAAGCAGTAGGCGGCGATGCAGTAGGTATGAGTACTGTGCAAGAAGTAATCACTGCCGTGCATTGTGGTATGCGTATCGCTGCTGTGAGTGTGATTACTGATTTGGGTATACGTGAAGAAGAAAATGTAATCACACACGAAGAAGTGTTGGAGGCTGCGCGAAACGCTGAACCTAAATTAACACTGCTCTTTACAGAGTTGATTCGTTCACTTTGATCGTCTTAGCTTTTTGTTAAGCGCTTAAGCAGTACATTACAGCTGAATGTTCTTGAACCGTTTCATATCAGGTTTATTGATCTTGGTCGTGCTTTTCGTGAGCCAATCGCTCTATGCACAGGTTCGTCCTAGAGTGATGACCGACAGGCCGGCAAGTGCTTCCGGTAACAGCAATATAGCGTATGATCGTAATGGCAGACCAATGCGTGCACAAAAGGGCAATGACTCACTGGCCAAAAGAGATCGTTACGCAGATTCAATAACAATCTTTTATAAGTACTACGATTCGTCAGCCAACAGAACCTTGGATTCTTCTATCAATGATTATTACAAACGCTTTCCATTTGATTGGACATACAATCATTTAGGGAATATGGGTACAGCAGCACAGTCATTGGTGTTTCGACCATTTATGCAGGCAGGCTGGGATCCGGGTTTTCATCAGTATGATATCTACAATTTCTCTTTGCAGAATACTCGATTCTTTCAAACAACGAGGCCTTATACAGAGTTTGGTTATGCGTTGGGTAAAAGATCGGAGCAGTTGATTGATATTATCCATACACAGAATCGAAAAGACAATTTTAATTTTTCCATCGAGTATCGATTCAATAATTCTCAAGGTGATTATCAGGTACAGAATGCCACTGTTAACAATCTCCGCTTAACAGCGCAATATAAATCGCGTAACCGCAAATATGGATTACAGTTTATCTATCTCTCTAACAAAAATGCTTCATCTGAAAACGGAGGACTGATCAATCCTGCCAGATTAGATTCGCTCAATAATATTGATGATCCTTTTACACAACCAACTCGGATAGGTAACCCCGCAGTGAGAAGAGGTAATCCATTTAATACAACTGTATTTACCGGCAATACGTATAAGTATAGTACATTGCTGGTTCGTCATTATCTCGATTTTGGAAAGAAGGATTCCTTGGTTACAGATTCTGTGGTAACCAAAATCTTTTATCCGAGATTCAGGATTGAACACGTAGCGCAAGTAAGTCAGCAAGACTATCTTTTCTCTGATATTACTGCTGATTCGCTTCGCTATAGGAAATATTTCAACTACACGGTTCGTGAAATAGGCAATGGGGATACAGTTCGCTTCAGAGATAATTGGTTGAATATTCGTAACGAGTTTAGTTTACTCACTTTCCCAGATAAGCAAAACCAGAATCAATTTATTAAAACAGGTATTGGTGTTCAAAACCTATTTGGAAAGTTTGGCTACACTGGGGCAATAAAAGAGCAGTACTATAATCTCTACGCCATTGGAGAATATCGAAATAGGAGTAGGAGTCAGGTCTGGGATATTGAAGCGACTGGTAAACTCTATTTAGCGGGACTCAATGCAGGTGATTATGCAGCGAATATTCGTTTACAGAAATTAATCAGGAACAAACGTGATGCATTGGAACTCGCTTTTCAGAACGTAAATAGAACACCATCATTTGTTTTTGATAATCAGTCAAGCTTCCCTAATACTATCACTGGTGGATTGAATAAAGAAAATCTGACCAAGATTTCTGTTGGCTATTTCAATAGCAAATTGCAATTAAAACTTTTTGGTAATGCTTATTTGGTGAGTAATTATACCTATGCTGATAGCTTCTTTAAGGCTAAGCAGGAAGCAACCTTGTTTCAGGTATTGCACCTTGGCTTAGAAAAGAAAATAAAACTGGCTAAGCACTTGAATTGGTATCTGGAAGTGCATGTTCAGCAAACTACGGGTAATCCGCCTGTAAACCTGCCGTTGGTTCTCACGCGCAATAGAGTGGCTTTTGAGGGTAATTTCTTCACGAATCTATTCCTTTCTACGGGGTTAGAACTGCGTTATTTTACGCCATATAAAGGCAATGGCTACAGTCCATTCCTGGGGGCTTTTTACTACCAAGACCAATTTACGCTGGATAACAGACCAGATGCGCACTTCTTTTTTCACTTCAGAATCAAGAGTTTCAAGGGTTTTGTGCGAATAGAGCAGCTAAATACATTGATTGCCTCTGGTAAGCGTCCGGCCAGCAGATACAACTTTGTTGCAGAAAACTACCCGAATACAGGCTTGTGGCCAAGATTGGGTATCTGGTGGAACTTTATCAATTAAGGTTTTCACAACAATTCTCCTATTTTACTTTGGGCTTTTGCCCTACTTTTGTGACATGAAGCGCCTGCTTACAGCCATTATTGCAATACTCTACTTTACCATTAGCAGTGGTTTTGTGGTGAATCTGCATTATTGCATGGGCAAGCTGCGCGCGCAGAAAGTAGCCGTGTCAGCCAAAAAAATGTGTGCTTGCAAAAAGGCTGAGGATAAAAAGGGTTGCTGTAAAACCACTTACAAGGTTATTAAGCTCGACGATAAGCATCAGATTAGCTCTATCGCTTTCAATGTATTAACTCCTGTGATTTACCTGCCTGTTAGGCAAATGGATGTATCTGCAGTTTTATTTCAAGAATCAGAAAAATTGCAGGCTTATGCTGCTAATGCGCCTCCGCAAGAGCAAGCTCCTTTAAACGTACTTTATTGTGTTTTCAGAATTTGATACCTATCTGTAATCGCTTAAATAGCATAATGATGCTATTGATTAAGGTTAGTTCTATTTTTCAAATTCAATCAATTTATCATGAAAACACAAATCCTCGCACTCTTGAGTGCATTCGTATTATTCTCTTTCTCCTCTTTTGCTCAGGCTAAAAAAGTGAATAGCGCAACCCTGAAAGTTTGGGGTAACTGCGGTATGTGTAAGTCACGCATCGAAAAAGCAGCAAAAGCTGCAGGTGCTACTACAGCTGTATGGAATGAAGACAGCAAAATGCTCACATACAAGTATGCAAGTGCTTCAACAGCTAAGAAAGTAGAAGCTGCTGTTGCTAACGTAGGTCATGATACAGAAAATCTGACAGCACCTGATGCAGTATATGCTCAATTGCATGAGTGCTGTAAGTATGACAGAAAATCTGCTACAACTAAGCAAGCTGATGCCTGCTGCGCAGATAAAGAAAAGTGCACCAAAGATTGTTGTAAGGCTGCTATTACTGGTGCAGATGTAAAAATGGATTGCTGCAAAGACAAAGAAGCTTGTGCTAAGCAAGATTGCTGCAAGAAGGCTGATGCAACTGCAATGGCTTGTTGTAAGGGTAAAGCCAATTGTGGCAAAGAAGGTTGTTGCAAGCCTGATATGAGCTGCTGCAAAACAACAGATGGCAAGCACGACTGTTGCAAAGACGTTAAATCCTGCTGCGCTAAATAATCGTAACTATTATTGATCACTATAGCATACCGGCGATACCGGTATGCTTCTGTTTACATCAAGTGTATGAAAAGAATATTTCTCTTATTCGTAGTGGCATTGTGTAGCTTTTCTACACAAGCACAATTTAATTCCGCAAAGCTTCAAGCTAGTGGTTTAACCTGCTCGCTTTGTTCAAAAGCCATCTTCAAGGCATTGACAGCAATTTCTTTTGTTGATAAAGTAGAAGCTGATGTGGCTACTTCTGGTTTTGATATTGCATTCAAGGAAGGTGCGAACGTGGATGTGGATCAACTGAAAAAAGCAGTTACAGATGCAGGCTTTTCCGTGGCAGGCTTAAAGATTCAGGCTACGCTGGATGAAGTGGTTGTTAAAAACGATGCTCATCTGACCATTCAAGGCAAGACTTTTCATTTTATGAATGTGAAGCCGCAGACTGTAAAGGGTAATGTTGAGCTGACTGTTCTTGACAAGAACTTTCTATCTGCAAAGGACTTTAAGAAGAATGCACAGTATACCAAAATGAAATGCTATACAACAGGTGTAATGGAAGCTTGCTGCAATAAAACAGGCAGTAGCGCAGGCACACGTGTGTATCATGTAACCTTATAAGACTATGCAAAAAAAAATATGGATCATTTGCTTGTGCTTACAACAGGTACAGGCTCAGGAATTATACATATTCACAGAACCAGCAAGTAATGTGCCGGCAAAATCTACAGTGATGCGCCTTAACGGCATGCATATGCCAATGCAGTTCGATAATAGCACCAGCTCTCGAATAATGCTGGAAGCGATGTTTGGTTTAAATAGTAAATGGATGCTGAAACTGAATACCACTGCATCAGACATGTTTCAATCGCGGTATAAGTTGGAAGGTGCTAGTGCTTATCTGAAATATAGATTCATCAGCAATGATGGTTTACATAGTCATTTCAGAATGGCTGCTTTTGGTAAGTTGTCGCTAGTGGGTAATCCTACTAGCATGACTAGAACCGAAGTGCATAATCTTCCCGGTGGTGGGCAGCATACAGTTAACTACAAGCATTATACCAATGATTTAAGCCTGGACGGTACGCAAAGTGGTTGGAGTGCAGGTGTGATTGGTACCCAACTCTTGCACAAATTGGCTGTATCCGGGACTTTAGCATACACAAGACGCATGGATAACCTGGGCGGTAATAAGTTTACTGCAGTAGATGCTAGATCGGCCATGATGTATAGTTTGTCTGCCGGCTATCTTGTTTTTCCTAAGTCTTACAAGAATTACAAGCAGATTAACCTGAATCTCTACACAGAGTTTTTAGGGGGTAGTTTGCTCGATCAATCAGGTAGTTTTCTGGATATGGCACCTGCAGTCCAATTGATTTTTAACAGTACGGTTAAGCTGAATGCGGCTTATCGTTTTCAATTAAACGGTAATATTAACCGCTACAATACCAAGCAATTCCTGATTGGTGTTGATTGGTCGTTCCTGAACACCTTTTGATTTTTATCATATGATAAGTCCTCCGCATTGCCTACATTTGTAAGCAATGCGGAAACTTTCAATCGCAATACTGATGGCTGTTTATGTCTTCGGAGCTACCGAAGCATACCAGTTATTGAAGTTCCCCATTATGGTGCAACATTTCGTAGAGCACCGTAAAGAAGATCCTAAAATCAGCTTCACTGCTTTTCTGCGTATGCATTATGCAGATAAAATGGTCATTGATGATGACTTCTCTCGCGATATGCAGTTGCCATTCAAAACTGCAGAAGCTTGTTGTATCGCTACTACAGTTAGCATGCCGGCACAGTGGGTAAGTATTGATGTACCCCATCCTGTGGTGCTGCAGCAAGAATTCTTCTTATTCGATGAGCCGGTTGACTACTCACTGGTTCATGGTGATATTTTCCAGCCTCCACGTTGTTGATGATTTCTATGTAGGAAATGCATTATACAATCATCAGCGCGTATTAGTCGCTGCTACAAATTCATTGTACATATGTTGAACTCGATTATTCAGTTCTCTATCCGCAACAAGTTGCTGATAGGTCTGATGACCTTAGGATTAATTGTCTGGGGTAGCATTGCAGTAACCAAGCTGCCGATTGATGCTGTACCCGATATTACCAATAATCAGGTAATGATTATAACATCTGCGCCAAGTCTTGGTGCACCGGATGTGGAGCGTTTTATAACGGTGCCCTTAGAACAGGCAACACGTAATGTGCCCGGCATTATTGAACAAAGAAGTTTCTCTCGTTTCGGATTAAGTTTGGTAACCATTGTTTTTGATGATAAAACAGATGTGTATTGGGCAAGACAGCAGGTAAGTGAGCGAATGGTACAGGCGCAACAACAAATTCCTGCAGGAATAGGTGCGCCGGAATTAGGTCCTGTTACAACTGGTTTAGGTGAAGTGTTTCAGTATGTGGTTAAGACCAAGTCGGGTTATGAAGGTAAATACTCCCTAACCGAATTGAGAACTATTCAGGATTGGATTGTACGCAGACAATTATTGGGTACACCGGGGGTAGCTGATGTGAGCAGCTTTGGTGGATTGCTCAAACAGTTTGAAGTTGCTGTAAATACAGATAAGCTGCGCAGTTTCAATATTACCATCAGCGATGTATTTGATGCTGTGCAAAGGAACAACCAGAATACTGGAGGCGCCTATATTGAGAAAGGCCCCAATGTTTTGTTTATCCGTAGCGAAGGCTTGGTGAAAAATCTGGATGATATTGGTGCTATTGTTGTGAAGAAACTAGATTCTGGGGTACCTGTATTGATCAGAGACGTTGCTACAGTGCAAATTGGTAGTGCTATCAGATATGGTGCTACAGTATATAATGATCATGGTGAGGTAGCAGGTGCTGTGGTGATGATGTTGAAGGGTGCGAATAGCAATGAGGTGATTAAAGACATCAAAGCTAAGATTACCAAAATCAGTGAATCCCTTCCGGAAGGTGTTGTAGTTGAGCCTTTCTTAGATAGAACTAAGATGGTGAATAATGCCATAGGTACGGTTGAAACCAATTTGATTGAAGGTGCATTAATTGTAGTATTTGTACTGGTTTTGTTCTTAGGTAATCTTAGGGCTGGTCTATTGGTAGCTTCTGTTATTCCTTTGTCAATGCTCTTCGCTGTGATTATGATGAACCTGTTTGGGGTGAGCGGTAACTTGATGAGTTTGGGTGCGTTGGATTTTGGGTTACTGGTGGATGGTGCGGTAATTATTGTGGAGGCCGTGATGCATAAGCTTAGTCATCACTCCGGTTTTAAAGAGGCGACTAAGTTGAACCAGCATCAGATGGATGCAGAGGTTGAAACCGCTTCAAAGAAAATGATGAACGCTGCAGTGTTTGGTCAGGTCATTATCTTGATTGTATATCTGCCTATTCTGACTTTACAAGGTATTGAGGGCAAGATGTTCCGCCCAATGGCGCAAACAGTTTCTTTTGCGATTCTGGGTGCGTTCTTACTATCGCTTACATATATACCAATGGTTAGTACGTTGATGCTGAGTAAAAAAATCAGTCACCACCCAACCATTTCAGATCGAATGATGAAAGTCTTGCAAGCTTGGTATAAACCTAGTCTGCAATGGGTATTACGTTTCCCTAAATGGGTGGTAGGGGCAAGTGCTATTGGTTTTGTGTTGTCCATATTGGTGTTAAATACTTTGGGTGGAGAGTTCATTCCAAAATTGGAAGAGGGTGATTTTGCTGTTGACACTAGATTGCTGACTGGTTCTTCTTTAAGCAGTACAGTTGCTACAACACAAAAAACAGCGAAAGTACTTTTGCAGCGTTTTCCAGAAGTGGAGAAGGTGGTAACGAAGATTGGCGCAGGCGAAATTCCAACAGATCCAATGCCGGTAGAAGCAGCTGATATGATGGTAATTCTAAAAGACAAAAAACAGTGGACTAGTGCCAAAACCTTTGATGAGTTAGCTGAGAAGATGAGTGAAGCCTTGCAGGATGTGCCAGGTGTAGCAACAGGTTTTCAGTTTCCTGTGCAAATGCGTTTCAATGAATTGATGACGGGTGCAAGGCAGGATGTAGTATGTAAGATTTTTGGAGATGATCTGGATAGTTTGGCAAGACATGCTGCAGAGTTAGGCGAGTTGATCAAGAAAATTGAAGGTGCGAAGGATTTGTATATTGAAACTGTTACAGGTGTGCCGCAAATGGTGATTACCTATAACAGAGAAGCGATCGCTCGTTATGGTGCAGATGTGGAGGAAATCAATCGCATTGTACGTGCGGCTTATGCAGGTGCTGAAGCTGGATTGGTTTTTGAAGGTGATCGCCGATTTGCATTGTCTGTTCGATTAGACAAGGGTGTGCGTCAGGACTTAGACAATATTGGTAATCTCATGATTGGCGTAAGGGGTGGCGAACAAGTACCATTACATGTATTGGCCGATGTGTCATTGCAAGATGGTCCTTATCAAATACAAAGAGAAGATGCACAACGCAGGATTACTGTTGGTTTTAACGTGCGTGGCAGGGATGTGCAAAGTATCGTTAACGAGTTGCAGCAAAAAGTGGGGGATAAGATTGATCTCCCACCAGGGTATTATATCACTTATGGCGGCGCTTATGAAAACTTGTTGCATGCAACAAGGCGTTTGAGTATAGCAGTGCCTATTGCTCTTTTGCTGATTTTAGTATTACTCTATTTTGCCTTTAACCAGCTGAAGTATAGCTTGTTGATTTTCTCGGCTATTCCATTATCTGCGATAGGTGGCGTTTTTGCTTTGTGGATTCGCGGTATGCCGTTTAGTATTTCAGCCGGTGTAGGCTTTATCGCTCTATTTGGTGTGGCAGTGCTGAATGGTATTGTGTTGATTACAGAAATGAACAGACTGAAGGAAGATGGCGTATCTGATATCAAATCGATTATTATGCAGGCAACACAAATTCGTTTGCGTCCGGTACTGATGACTGCAGCTGTAGCATCATTAGGTTTCTTACCTATGGCTATCAGTAGTGGTGCAGGTGCTGAAGTGCAAAGACCTTTGGCAACTGTGGTAATTGGCGGCTTGATCAGTGCAACCTTATTGACCTTACTTGTATTGCCATGTTTGTATTTCTTGTTTGAGCATATTCGCCCTAGAAGAAAAAAGCACCACATTGTTACAGCTATTTTCTTTTTGAGCATGATTGGTGTAGTACAAGCGCAAAGCGTTCAGCCTATTCAAGAGCAGGCATTGCTGCAATTGGCACGTGAAAAAGCTACGGTTATTCAGCAGCAATTGTTGCAAGAAGATTTTGCTAAGACGATGCTAGGTACAGCGAGGGATATTCCTAAGGCACAGGTGCTTACGGAGATCGGTAATTACAACAGTATTCATTTTGATGCTCGTTTCTCTTTGATGCAAAGCTTTTCTTCTCCTGTATACTATAAGGAAAGAAAAAACATGTTGTCATCTTATGTGGAACGTGCAAAAAAGCAAACTGCACTACGTCAAACAGATCTGGATAAGCTGATGCGTGAGTTCTATCTGGACTTGCAGTACTTGCTGTTGCGTAAGCAGTTACTAAAGCAGATGGATAGTGTCTATTCAAACTATGTACAAAAAGCGGCATTACGGTTTGAGAAAGGAGAGTCTAATCTGCTGGAAAAAGTGAGTCTGGAGAATTATGCACGTCAGACCAAACTGCTCTTAGCCAATTTAGATCAGGATATTGCGGCAACACAGCAGCAGGTATCTATTCTTTTGCAGACCAATGCTGCATGGTTGCCATCAGAAGTATTGCAGCCTGGTCGTTTGCTGTTTGATACAGCGACTATCCGGCAACACCCATTGCTTGGGGTATACCAGGCGCAACTTACTTCTGCTAAAGCAGAAACGGCGGTAGAAAAAAGTAGAATGGCTCCTGACTGGGTGGTAGGCTACAATAATCAATCGCTCATTGGTTGGCAAACGCGGAAAGATAAAACAGAGACCTATGCTGATTTCGGCAGAAGGTTCAGTTCTCTTACTGCGGGGGTTAGTGTACCATTATTCAATCAGGCTGCAAAAACAAGAGTGGCAGCTGCTAGGGTGAATGAAGCCATTGCAGTTACAGATGCAAACTTGGTTTTGCAAGATCTGCAGGCAAGATTGGCTGTCTATTCACAGGCGTATGCCAAGCATAGAACAACCTTGCAGTATTATCAGCAAACTGCTTTGCAACAGTCGGATTTGATGATACGTACGGCAAACCTGCAATATCAAAATGGTGCCATTAGTTATCTAGAATGGGGTATGTTGATTCAACAGGCATTTGATGTTCGCTCACAATACATTGATGCGCAGCGCGACTGCAGAATGACAGAAATAATGTTGTTGTATTTGTTACCAGAAAATAAATAAATCATGATAAAGCATATTGGTATAATATTTTTTGTATTGGCCTTGTTCTCATGTAAGAGTAAGCCTGCAGAAATAACAAAAGAAGACTCTACTGCAGAAGATGAAGTAGTGCAGTTAACTCCTGAGCAGGCTAAGAATGCTGCTATTGAAACGGGAAAGCCCGAGTTTCAAGCCGTCATTACTAGTATCAAGGTGAATGGTATGGTAGATGTGCCACCACAAAGCTTGATATCTGTGAGTTTTCCTTTAGGTGGGTATTTGAAGCAATCACATTTGTTGCCAGGAACCAGTGTGCGTAAAGGTGAAGTGATTGCTGTGATGGAAGATCAGAGCTACGTGCAATTACAGCAAGATTATCTGATGGCTAAAGCTAAAATGGAGTATCTGCAAGTTGATGTAGAGCGTCAAAAATCACTTAGTGAGCAGGATGCTACAAGTAAGAAAAGCTATCAACAAGTGCAAAGCGAGTATAAGACCCAACAGGTAATCATCAAATCATTAGAAGAAAAGTTGCGCATCATTGGTATCAATCCTGAGCAATTGAATGTAAATGCTATTTCAAGAACAGTGCCTGTTCGTTCACCTATTAATGGGTATGTTACCAAAATCAATGTGAACGTAGGTAAATATGTGAATCCTGCAGATGTGCTTTTTGAATTAGTTGATCCGGATGATATTCATGCAGCTTTAACGGTTTTTGAGAAGGATTTTCCATTTATTCGTAAGGGTATGGAAGCCAAAGTTGCTTTGGCTGATCAGCCTGATAAGCAATATCCGGTAGAAGTGATTTTAACTACTCGCAATATTGATGCGAACAGGAGTGGATTAGTACATTGTCACTTCGAGCAAAAATCGCACGACTTGTTACCTGGTATGTTTTTAACAGGTGAGTTTCAAATCAAGCAACCCGAAGCAGCAGTAGTTGCAGAAGATGCAGTAGTGCGTTTTGAAGGGAAGGAATATGTGTTTATGCTGAAGGGTAAGGACCAATATCAAATACTACCGGTATCTACTGCGCCGGCTTCTAAAGGCAAATTGGTCTTGAAAGCACAGGATGGTCTTGATTGGAAGAATACTGAATTAGCTGTCAAGAATACCTATGTACTTTTGGGTAAGCTAAAGAATAAGATGGAGGACGAATAAGTCCTTCATCTTATCATGATTTACTTTGCTTTTTCAATTTAGCTTCCTTGCGAAGCACACCAAAGTAGGCGACGCCCAATGAGATGATGAGCCGTACAATAATTGAACGTAGTCTTGTATTGTCGGCGACCCACTCCTCAATTGCCTGCTCAAGTGCTAGTCCCTTGATGAGGTCGTAAGTAAGTTCTATGACAAGTCCCACTAATGTGATGCCAAAGAACAGTAGTATGGTTTCTTTGAGAAGATTCATGGTAGTGTGATGCTTTGACATAGGTGCTATTTTTTGTCTTCAATATTTTGTTTGTTGGATTGTACTGTCATCCAGGAGAGGATAAGTGCACTTACTACATGCATGAATAGGCTTCCTTCACTTAGATCTTTGTCTATCCAAACCTTAAAATGTCTGTGAAAATCACCATTCCTTAATCCTTCATAGAATGGACCTAGTAAGAAGCTTAATAGAATTAAAAAAGCTAGAAAACCCAGTGTGGGTAAGATCATTTCCCTGTAGTAAGCGATTTTTTTCACATCTCTAATCTACTTAGTTGGAGTAAGTAAAATGAGATGTACTTATCACTATTGGTTTTACTCTTCGAAGTAAGCTAGACTGCCGCCTACCCAGGTTTTATCTTGATTGTAGCGCACGCCAATCATTTTACCCTTGCTCAAGCGAGCGAGGTTATTCACTGGAATTGGTCGCTCTGCGCCGGGTTTCCAGAAATAGAAGATGCGTATTTCTGCTTTAGCCGGAATATCTGGTGTAGGGATGATGTCTGCATATTGTACTTTGCGCTGCAATATCCAGTTCTCCGGATCTTTTACTGCAGCAATATCTGAAGGTTGGACATCTATCACAACACCTTGTCCTGCAAAAGAGAATAAAGGCTTTAAAACATAATTCTCTAAATCGGTAGGTAAGTCTTTGATTTCATTCAGAAATCTTGTCTTTGGTACATAAGGATGATCTATATAAGGCAGTGTGTATTTGCTGATGCGATAGAACCAGTTGGGATGTGGCACCCATGTTACATCAAGCTCTTCTAATAGAAGTTTTCCTTTTTCTTGAATGGCTGCTGATTGTTGTTGCAGATCATCAAAGATGATGCGGTTGTAGATTCGTTTGATTTGTACTTGTTGACCAGCAGCGTTTTTGTAATATAGTTTCTTTCCTTCTTGTATCAAATCTGTCAAGCACACAATTGGAATGTTTAGATAATCCTGTGTGCAGTAGAAATCAATTTTTGTTTTTTGTTCATGTGGTAGAATTTCGAGTAGTACCACTTCTTCAGGCGCACAATCGCCAATGATGATTTCACGCAATAAGGATAAATAACCTTCTTTGTTGAGGCCGCTTAAGTATGGGCTATAACCTTCCGGTATATTGAAATGCTGTCGGGTAATTTCATCGTGCCAAACCTGATAGCCAAAGAGGGTGGGGAAACCCTGCATTTCAATAAGCTGAGGTTCGTACTCACCATCAGCATTTTGGCAAATGCCAAAATCAAAAGCAATAAAATGGGTGTATCCATCTTCGTTAGGTACACGCACATTCTCTGGTATGGCGTGTGAGGTGATTGTTTTAAAGTTGTATTGTGTAATCACATCTACAATCGACTCACATGCGCTCAGTATTTTTTCTTTAAAAGCTTTGTCAATGAATACAGGTGTTTCGGCCACGCGAAACTGAATCGCTTCAGGATGCTTTGCATTCAAAGCTTTTAAATAGGCTTCGTATTGTTCTTTGCTGAATTGGCTATTGTAGGCAGCTCTGATAGAAGGAACCATATCTGCTGTTTTTTCCAAAATACACTATCCTATTGAAAGAATAGGTGATTTGAAAAGAAAGTTTAGGCAGATACGGTTTCGCCAATGGCGTAATTCAGAAAATTGGGGATGATGTGGCTATAAGTCCACATGATTTTCTCTGGATCTTGTAATTGTTCCACCATGCTGCTCCATTTGGCTTCACCGTGGTGTTCAATGACCTGCTGCTTTTTGTCCTCCCTTTGCAGGTACATACTCATACCAATGGCATCGGCTTCAGGGTGAAACTGTGTGCCTATGAAATGGTCATTAAAACGAATGGCCATTACCGCACGTTCATAAGGAACGTGTGGACGCATTTTCTCGATAGCCAGAATTTTGCCGCCCATCTCACGTATGCGATCGTGGTTGGGTTGAATCACTTGGTAATCGCGACTATCCACTGCATAGAAAGGATCTCTTAGACCATCGAATAGAATTTCTTCCTGCCCATCTTCCAGCATATGAATGGGGAAAACACCGAATGAGGTTGATTTACGTTTGCAGACCAATCCCACCTGATAATGTCTACAGGCTAATTGAAAACTATGGCAGATAAAGAGTACATGTTTTTTATCTGCGGTTTCGGCTTGTTCGTTCCATTGCTCAACAGTATTGAGCCATTGGAAATAGGCTTTTTCCCAATCGCTACCCTCAGCACCTAAGGGAGAGCCAGGGCCACCGCTAGAGATGTACATGTCGAAGCTGGTATCGGGCACTTCCAGTTTCTGGCGTACGTCAAATTCTTCGTAGCGCACGTCCAGTTGCTGCATTTCGCCCCAAGTATTGATGAGTTCGCGAATACAACGCATACCCTGATTGGGCTGCCCCTCATACAAATCCAATATCGCCACGCGTATTTTTCTAGAATCCTGCCAACTCATACGGCGCAAAATTACAAATTAAAGCCCGCCTTGAAAAGGCGGGCTATCCACATATCGTTAGTGTGCTGATTATCAGAGATAGCTGAGGTTGGTTTTGGGTGTCAGCGTCAGCAATGTTTCATACATCAGCTTAATGGTGCCCTCGATATCTGACTTGTGCAACATCTCTACGGTGGTGTGCATATAGCGCAGCGGAATAGAGATTAACACAGATGGGCAACCATCATTGGCATAAGCAAAACTATCGGTATCGGTACCTGTGCTTCTGCTCACAGTGCGATTCTGTACGGCAATACCTGATTTCTCCGCTACATCCTGAACTAGGCTCAATAATTTATTGTGTACTGCAGGTCCGTAAGCCAGTGAAGGTCCTTTGCCACAAACCACATCGCCTTCTACCACTTTGTTGATCATCGGTGTGTGCGTGTCGTGGGTAACATCTGTGATAATGGCAATATTTGGCTTGATTCTGCGTGCAATCATTTCCGCACCACGTAAACCAATTTCTTCCTGTACTGCATTCACCACATATAAACCAAAGGGTAGTTTCTTTTTGTTCTCTTTTAGTAGTCTGGCAACTTCTGCAATCATAAAGCCGCCAATGCGGTTGTCAAATGCACGGCCGATTAAATAATCAAAAGCCAGTTCATCATAGCCTTCTTCATAGGTAACCACTGCGCCAATATGAATACCGAGTGATTCAACTTCTTTTCTGCTGCGTGCACCGCAGTCCAGCCAAAGATTGTCAACACGTGGTTGAGGTTCTTTGGTATCAGGGCTTCCTAAGCGTGTATGTATTGCGGGCCAACCAAAAACTGCTTTTACAGCACCTTTCTTACCGTGAATCAATACGCGTTTTGCAGGTGCGATTTGATGATCTACACCACCATTGCGCTTCAGGTAAATCAAACCTTTATCATCAATGTAGTTGACGAACCAACTGATTTCATCAGCATGTGCTTCAATCACTACTTTGAATGGTGCATCAGGATTGATGACGCCTACTGCGGTTCCGTATGGGTCAACAAAATGGGTGTCTACAAAAGGCTTTACATATTCGAGCCACACTTTTTGTCCGCTACTCTCAAAACCAACCGGTGAAGGGGTATTGATGTAGTTGCGCAGAAATGCCATTGATTGATCAGTGAGTAAAGCATTTTTACCTGATTTCTTTTTCGTCGTCGTCTTTGCCATGGCACAGATATTTAGATGATTGTAAATGCGATGATGCCGCAGATGGCTTTTACCAGGAGCAGTCCATCAATCACTGCAAGATAATAGAGGATAGGCTTACGTTGTAGCAGGCTGAGAGCAGCAATTATCAACAATACAAAGGGTATAGCGTTGATAAGCACGCGGGGAAGGGGAATACCTAGCTGGGTGGCGGTAAAAGCAATCATTGCCCAGCCAAAAATGGTAATGGGTAATACGATCAGAAAAATGGTTTTGGATAATCCAAATCTGACCACAAATGTTTTCAACTCAAGGTTATTGTCGGCTCTAAAATCTTTGATATCAAAAAGAATTGCTAGCACGGACACAAACAACCAGTTTTTGACAAATAAGAATCCATGTAATGCAGTAAAAATGCTTGTTTGTGTTGGTTGATCAAATATTAAGGGAAAACTGGTTACTACGCCAGCCCATACATAACCAATCAAGAAGGGTTTTAACCATCCGGTATGTCTGATATGGATGGAAATCAGTTTGGGAAAAAATACGCTGTAATATAAAACTGCTACAAGTGGAAATGAGGCAGCAATCAGGATTGTTTGTGCATCCGGTATTTGCAGATGGTGCCAGAGGTATATAGCTGCTGCAATGATGCTGCATGCAATCAATATCCATTGCGTGCCTTGTATAGCTTGTTTGTTTTGTTGAAACCATACAGCCCTTGCATTATCCTGAGTTTGGTTGCTGCTTTTGAGATAGGCAAAGCGATAGAACACAACAGAGCTGCAGTAAATGAAAGCATACCAGCTAATAGGTTGAAGTGGCCATTGGTATTGGATGCGTGTTTCAATAGAGAGCATCACCACACAAAGACCGTAGAAGAAATTGCCGAAGAAAAAGGTATTGAAGATTTTTTTCAGCACATCAGCGTCTTACAATCACTACGGTAGAGGAGCTCACGGTATCGCTAACATTGCCTGCTACATCTCTTGCCCAGAAACGGAACACGCAGGTGTCGTTCTGGCCAATGCACTGTGGTTCTCTGATAGAGGGGCAGCCTAAATTGATGCCATAGCCAAAGCAGATTTCAAATTCACCTTCTAGGTTTTTGGTACCCGTGAAAGTGGGAATCTTGTATCTGCCGGAGAAATTACTATTGGGACAATTGCGGGTAACTTTCTGTACCCAGATACTGTCCTGAATATCGCCTTCAGCGTCTGTGAATCGAATATTGAATTGAATGGTAGAGCCTGCAGTCAGCCTTTCTGTGCTCACAGATCTAAATGTGAGTTTGGGTTTGGTCTGGAATTTATCTTTGCTGCAGGAATTGATGAGCAATCCGGTTAGCAGAAATAGAAGTATTCGATGGTATTTCATGAATCGCATTGTTTTCAAATGTACTCAAATCAGCCTGACAATCCATATTGCCCGTGATTGATGTTAACAATATTTTCTCAGTAAAGCCTGCTGGTTTTGATCAGCTGGCGCTGGATATTTTCCGTTATCAATACCAATACTGTGCTGTGTATCGCGATTGGTGCGGGCATATGCAGATAGATGCAGCGGCGGTCAATAGTGTTGCCTCGATACCCTTTTTGCCCATTAGTTTCTTCAAGACGCATGAAGTCATCGCGGAGCAGAAAAACGCAGCAATTGTTTTTGAAAGCAGCGGTACGGGTAAGGGTGCAACCAGTAAGCATTATGTAGCTGATTTGTCTGTGTACACAACTAGCTTCACCCGTCAATTTGAACAAATGTTCGGTGCGCCCAAAGACTGGTGTATTCTCTCGCTTTTGCCTGCTTATTTAGAAAGAAAGGGATCTTCGTTAGTGATGATGGCTGAAGTGTTAATGCAGCAGAGTGGGCATCCAGATAATGGGTTTTATCTCTATGATTTTCCCGCTTTAGCTGAGAAATTACACCGCTTAAATGCAGCGGGCCAGAAAGTCTTGTTGTTGGGTGTAAGTTTTGCCTTGCTGGATTTTGCAGAAGCTTTTCCAATGTATTTGCCACATACAATGGTGATGGAAACCGGTGGTATGAAAGGCCGTAAAGAAGAAATTACGAGACAAGCTTTGCATCATTATTTGTGTAAGCAGCTTGGGTTAAAGCAGGTAGCTACAGAGTATGGCATGACGGAATTGCTTAGTCAGGCTTACGCGGAGGGAGAGGGGCTGTTAACACCTGCTCCGTGGATGCGGGCTTTGGTGCGCGATGAATCTGATCCATTGTTGGTGCAAAGTGCAGGTAGGGGTATTTTGAATATCATTGATTTGGCCAATATCCATAGTTGTGCTTTTATTGCTACTGAAGATGCTGGGGTAGTGCATACAGATGGTCACTTTGAGGTTTTGGGTCGGGTAGACAACAGTGATATCCGCGGTTGTAGCCTATTAGCGGTCTAAAAACATTTTTGAAATACCGGGTCAGGTTATATATTTGCAGCCCTGAATCACAAGCTGGCAGCAATGCTGGTTTATCTGCCCAGATGGCGAAATTGGTAGACGCACTGTGTTCAGGTCGCAGCGCCCGCAAGGGTGTGCTGGTTCGAATCCAGTTCTGGGCACTTTATTAGAGTTAAGGCGATTCTCGGGGGAATCGCCTTTTTCTTTTTCCTCCAAATCGCTTGCCAGTATTGGGATTGCTTCGAATAAGCTGTTTACTCTTTTAGTTCGAACACTATCATTTTGCTTATGATATAGTATTCCCTCCGGAAATATAAGTTTTTGTAGTTGCTGCTTCTGTAGGTAATTGGCTGAAATCCATGTGTGGCTTAGGTTTTGTGCGATTTGAAGACATTTGAAAACAGATTTTTCTAAGTTCGAACTGCTAATCTCAGCTGATTTGTTTTCTAAGTCTAATAGCCGGATTTCTTCAAGAATTTTTGCCCTGTGATTTTGATAGATATCCTCCGAAATGAGGTCACTAATGAACTTTTTCTCCAACTTCTCCAATAGCGTTTGTTTTTCACTGATTTTCTTCTTCAATACAGCTGATTCACTTTTTTGTGTGGACAGCCTATTTTTTAGTCGCTCAGAGATGGTTTTTTGTAGCTTCCCTTTAAAGGCTGGGTTATACTGATATAAGCGTAGAAAATCCTCAAAATGGTTATTCAGCTTCTCAGCTTTAACATTTAATGGAATTGGGCTTACCTTGGTCTTATAGTACCAAATCCCTTTGGTTTTATAGCCGGTTAGAGGAATTTCGCTTAGTGCATCTTTGGCAAAAGCTTTAAGGGGCACATCATTATGGCGAGATACCTTGGGTATACCTGCAACAGGATTATTGTTGAGCAATTCCTGAACGGCTAAAAAGGTTTTCAAATCTATAAGAGCAGGGTGCTTCCCTTTTATCAATTTGCCGTCTACTAATTTGCCCGTGATATACCCTGCATAAAATGGATTGCTGAATATGTGTCTAAAGCTTTTTTCAGTTATGTCAACTCCTTTTAGTTTTAGACGATCAATAATATCTAAAAAAAGGTATTTGCCTTCCAAAAGCATATAGAACCCTTTTTTAAGTTCTTTGCCAGCATCATTGATTACGTATTTATGGAAACAGGCACGGTGCTTGGGCTTTAAATTATCGTAACCTACGGGTAATTTATAAGGCCAGTAGCCTTTGAGCATTACTTCTCTTGTGTTGATGATTGTACGCTCACTTTTTAGGCTATTATCGAAGTTATTGAGCATATGGAAGAAGTTCTCTTGGAGCCTTCCGATAGCGGTTGATGTATCAATATCCTGCGTAACCGATTTTACGATAATACCTTCCTTTCTGAGTTCCTCACTTAACTTTGATGCTGCTGCCCCTGTTCTCGAAAAGCGATCATAGTTGAACACAATTATGTAGGATATGTTTTTATTCTTTCTGGCATAGTCCAGCATCCTCATAAACTCTTTTCGGCCATCTGTTTTAGCACTCTCGTAGCATCCGCCAAAATAATTGGCAATAGGTATTTTATTGTTTATCCCAAACTGTTTGCAATATTTTAGTTGAACCTCTAGACTGCCATTGTTCTGAGCTTGTTCTAGGGTGCTTACACGAGTATACACAATTCCTTCACCTCCTCTTATAACGACGTGTTTGGAAAACTTCTGGGAAGTGATTTTTTCCAAAACATTTTCAAGATTTTTCATCATCATTCGTTTTGTGGTTTGCAATAAATATGTCAATCAGTATATCAGAAAAGAGTGCTAGTTGCTCTTCAATTGATAGCTGACATAAGCGATTATTTTCTGAACCTTTTTTTGTTACCTCATTTTTGCTTAGCTTTTTATTGTTTTTATTGCCAATATTTTCCCTTTCCATTTTGTTAGGGATTGTGAGCGCAAGTAGGGCATACTACATTGCTTTCGTATGTTCAATATGGCTGAGTCATTCAGCACTATGAAAATTTGATGATCTCTGTATATTCAAAATATTGTATGTTTCCATTTCTGGTTTTGACCACTAAATCACCGTAATTACCTTTTTTGGTTATTTTTTGAATCTCTTTTTTGAAATCTGCCTCATTTAGCTTTTTCGTGATAAATGCTAGAGGATCTTTTTTGTCACCAGACCTAAAAGCTATTTCAAGAATTTTTTCGTCAGCAAAAAGCTTTTGAAGCGCTTCTTTTGAGGCTTTTGTGAACTTCATGTTGAACTTAAGTTCAGTTGAAAAGTAGTCATGGGTATTGGTTAAATCCGTGATGATTTTTCTGATATTCACAAAAACAACAGTATCGTTATTTAATAGATCCTGTAGCGCAAACTTTAATTGTATTGGATCATAGTTGGCAAAATTGATATCAATCAATCTGTACTGATTATTACCACCTATGCAGAGCGCATAATTTGCTCTATCTAATATGGTTACATAGAGTAGAAAGCTGAAATAGGATAATTGCAACGGGGCGAAAATCGTCTTTAATGTTTCAGTGACAATAACCCTGTCATTTTGCAGAATACTGTTATTTTCTAAAATAGCTTTAGCATCAGAGGGGAGGTAATCTAAATTAACCTGTTGATCTTTAAAAATTTGCTCTATAATATCAGCATGAAAAAAGAATGATTTGAGCGTAGCAATATGGTCTAGTCCAACCCCAACATTTCTCAGTTCAATGATCAGTTGCAGCCAGCATAGCTCTATGAAACTAAATTTTTGCCATACTTTCTGTTTTCCCAGTTCTTCAGCTAAGTGTTCATAGGGTAATAGCCCTTGCTTTTTCCATACATGAAGGGTTTTTCGGTCTAGGTTGATTTTTGCATCTGTTAGCGTGAAATTTCTCTTGGAAAATGATTCAAGATCTTCAACAAAACCTGATAAGTCTGTTTGTATACGCGTGTACACTGATTCTTTGGTGAAGCGAAAAATTTCTTCTTTCAAATCCATTTGTCTAATCGTTTAGACAAAAGTACTATATTGCAGGTCGCCAACCAATTTTAATTCGAAGTTCAAATGATTGGATTTGGTTTTCAGGTGTAAACGCTTTGTTACAGGTGTAAACACCTGTAATTTATTGGTAAACAATAAAATATGCAACCATGGGAACAAAAGTAATTTCGGTTAGAGTTACCGAAGAACAGTATGAAAGGTTGATGTTGAAATGCCACCATCAGCGTATTAGTTTGTCAGAATTAATTCAGAGAGACTTGGTTATTGTAGATGCTCTTGAAGATAAAATACGCTTTGCTGTTTCAAAGCTGAACTTATTAAAACGTAGAGTCAAATTATCTGATAACACTGATGCTGTCTTGGAGAAAATTGACAGCATTATTAATTTTTTGGCTCATTAAGGATTGAGTTACCCTTTGTTCATTTTATGGACTCTCCTGTAGACTAATTTTAGAACAGAGGGAGTTGGTTCTATATTCATGGAGTTAGCAAATTACCGGTAGCATGTTCTTAGGAATTGTCTACACAAGAATTATTGCTTCTATTCAAATTATGCTGAATAGTGGTAAAGTCTGTTTTGCTATGTCTCCTGATTTTTGTATTTTGTAAGCCTATCCCCAATGATTTATTATGCTGGCGAAAGCTGGCACTGATTTCTTATGTAAACAATCTAATTGGTATTGTTTTTACATGAGGTTCAGTGCCATAGTAGCCATGTTTAAATGATTATAAACGTTTATATAAAACCAAACGATTGCAATTGCGTAATAGGTCATGTCTAGAAGTTGCTGAGTATCAGTATCTATAAGTGGTTGGGTTTCGCAAATGCAAGAGTTGTACGCAACTCTTATGAGCATCAAAACAATTTTAATAATAATTAATATAGCAGCTCTCATCGGGGCTTTGATTTGGCTTATGCTGGAAAGGTCATTGGAGCCTTTGGTAACATCACTTGGGTTGGTTGCTTCTTTGATCGCATTGCTTTATAACTCAGACAATAATAAGAGCGGAACTATAATGAAACAGAGAGGTGGTAAAGGCTCCACAAATTACCAATCATCAGGCGACATAAATATTAATACCCGAAATGATTAATGATAAAAATTTAAAGCAAGAAGGTGGTGAACGTTCGACAAACTTACAAGGGGGGGTGGTAAACGTTTATCAAGGATTGTCATATGCTGACGTAAGAGAAATAGCACTTGACATTTTTAAATCTAACTTTCTTCATCTTAAAAATGAAGCTGCCGAAATAGCTGCACAGCGAGCCGAAGAAATCACTGAGACAATTTTGTCTAAATTGAATGAAAAGGCTCCCGAAACTTTAAATGAGTTCAAACAACCTGCAATGCAAGACGCTTTATTCAATGCACAGAAAGAATTTGCAAAGAGCGGCGACAAAGACTTAGGTGATTTACTGGTCGACATTATTTTGGATCGAGCAAATACACCAGAAAGAAACATGCTTCAGATTGTGTTGGACGAGTCTCTTAAAATAGCACCAAGGTTAACGGTAGAGCAATTTGATACTATTACATTGAGTTTCCTACTGACCCGTACTAAAATACTAAACATAAAAAATGTTCAGGATTTTAGGGATCGTGTAAACGAAATGATTTGTCCATTTATTGAAAACCTTACTTCTGAGCGTTCCCACTATAATTATATTGAATATTTAGGGTGTGGCTATATCCGAGCAGGGGAATGGGGCGAAATTGAAAATAATTTTAGAGAACGTTACAAAGCTATTTTCTCCAAAGGTTTCACAAAAGATGAATTTGAACAACAAGTTGGAAGTATTGATCAATTTTCCCAACTCATTATTCCATGTCTGAATGATCCATCAAAATTTCAACTTAATACAATGGATATAGAAACTTTTGATGGGAACGCCGCTGAACTAATGATTAGTTCTGAGGATCAGCAAAAATTGAAGAACTTATGGAACAATACGACAATGAATAACCAGGAGGTTAAAGATTTTCTTGTTGGCATAAATCCTCTAATCTCAAAGCTGTTTGAAGTTTGGCAAACTACTTCCATCAAAAATCTGGAATTGACAAGTGTAGGAATAGCAATAGCGCATGCCAACTACAGAAGAAGAACGGGTAAGACATTGGATCTATCCATTTGGATCAAGTAAGCTGCGTACAACAGCGCATTGTCAAAAGTGGGGCTGGCGAACATGGGCTGGGCAGTGGTTTTTCAATTTAGCTTTTGTACTTTGGTGGGCTGACAATCCGCTATTATCCCACCTTCGGTAATGCGGTAACCGTTAGCTGCAACCCTAAAGCGTCACGACTAAAATCAATTAATAACAAGAGACGAAATGACAACGCTTCGCAAAATAAAAAGAGCTGCAACCCACGTACAAGTCAATACTTGCAGCACATTTTATTTCGCTCCACTCACGGACACAACAGACAAAATTTCAATCCTATTTTTAACTTCAAACAAATCAACAATGAGAATATGGAACCAATAACATTAATTACAACAGCTATAGCAATGGCGACACCTTATTTATTAAAAACAGGGGAAAGTATTGCGGAAGGTGTAGGGGAAGATATTTGGAAACTAATTAAAAAACATTTCACAAAAGAAAATGAAACTCCAATATCAACTGATATTAGCCGACAAGATGAAAAAGACAGATTAATCAATCTTCTTTTAGAAGAAGTAAGCAAGAATAATAATTTTAAAAATGACCTTGAAGCAGCAGTGCAGAAAGGGCAAAAAGAGTTGAATGCTTACCAGCAGAATATTAATAACAATGGCACAATTGACAAACAAGTAAATATTCAGACAAATTCTGGAGATATTAATTTTTAATGAGCCAAGAAGTAAACAATACAGGGGAAATTCAATCGCAGCTGAACGCAGCCAATATTGAAGGTAATGTATACCTCTCAAAAAAAACACGATTTGCAAAACGTTTTGAGAAATTAAATAAAGAAGTAGTGAGTGACAAAAGATATGAAGGTATAATGGAATCGCTTAAATATTATCTGACAAGTCGCGATGGAATTGATATGCCTACAAAACTACAAGATGGTGGATTTAAGGAAAGCGAAATAATAGAGGCAACGAGAAAAAAGGAGAAATATGCCAAGCGACTTGAACTAAATAAATTTTATGAATCTGCTCAATGGATAGATAGTCAATTATTTGGAAAAATAAAAATGGATTTTGAAGCATTCGTTCTACCCTTAGTAAATGTCGGTGCAACCAAAGACGAAATATTGAAAGAAGTAGTATTGAAGGTCGTTCAACCAGTTCTTGATTTAATAAATATTGAAGGTGAGAATGACGAAGTTTTAAACTATAATGCTGATGATATTTTTGGAATGGTATATTATTTAACAGGACAATGTCACTTAAATTGGAAAAATTATGATAGTATATAATCAAGCATTCGACCTTTATCATACAATATTCAGACTACTTCACTTTCTCAATAAATTTGAGAATAAAACAGTCTTGGAAATAGAAAGAGTTAGAATATGGGATTTCTATTTGCTTTTTCCAAGTAAAATTCACGAAATACGATTAAAGCAAAGTGAATCTGATATCAGAAAAATCAGAAAAGAGTTCATTAAAGACTCAAAAAATCCTTATGAAAGGATAACGGATAATAGAAAAGTATTTGAAAAAATTAAGCCGTATCAACAAGCTGCAATAAATTGTATTGCTTCTTATGGAATTATTGATAAATCACTATTGCATCAACAAAGGATATCAATCATCAATAAAAATATTCTTGTTGAGATCGTAAACAATTTTGATGAATTAGAAGCAAAAGAAAAAAATGTTATTGCATTAATGACTTCACATTTTAATCAAGTCTCATTGTTTGGAACGGATGGATTAAAGAGCAGAACAAATTTAATCGAAAGTAAATATGATGCGTAATAATATATTTCTAAATAGGTTACGAATCTTAACTGATCATGGGGCGATAGCTTATGATGAAAAGTTTCATAAAGGAGTTAACATTATTAGAGGCGAAAACAGTAGCGGTAAATCAACAATAACACACTTTATTTTCTATGTTTTGGGCGGTGCATTCAATGATTTTGTGCCTGAAGCAAGATTGTGTTCGCAGGCTATTGCAGAAGTGGAAATGAACAGCGCAATTTTCACTATTAAACGTGAAATTGAAAAAGACGAGGATGGAAATATAAGCATACAAGCACCATTGTATTTTTATTGGGGTAGCATGGAAGAAAGTTTTAATGCTCCTATTGGAAAAGGATGGCAAAGGTTTGGTTACAAGACTACAGACAACAGAAAAAGCTTTTCAAATGTGCTATTCGATAACTTAGGCTTGCCAATTGTTAAGGGTGATAATAATATTACATTTCATCAAATTTTACGTCTCTTATATATTGACCAAGATTCACCGACAAGTTCATTGTTTTACTATGAACATTTCGACAGTCAGATAACTAGAGAAACTGTTTCAGATTTATTACTTGGCGTCTATAATGAGGAATTATATGAGAGCAAGAAACGTTTAATTTCAGCCGAGAAAGAATTTGAAGGGATTAAAAGTGAAATAAAAGCTACATCTCATTTTTTTTCAGACCCATTATCTCTAAGTCCAAGTCATTTAGCGATAGCAATTCAGAATAGAGAAAAGGAAATATCTGCTATACAAAATGAAATTATATCTATCAGAAATAAAGATAAGGAAGTAAATTACCAAGAAGACTCTAGGCTTTCATTCCAAAAATTAACTGAAGATTCAATTATTCAGAGAAAAAGCGTAATTGAACTAGAGGAACAAATTTCATTTTTAAATAGTGAAATTGAAGACTCTACATATTTTTTAGAAACATTAAACAGGAAAATTAGAGCTTTAAAGAATTCAATTAACACAAGAGAGTTTTTGGGTAATCTGCCTTTGGATTATTGTCCTGAGTGTTTGACCAAAATAAAGCTAAATGAAAACAATAAGAATTGCAAATTGTGTAAAGAGCCAATTGACGAATCGTTTGGTGTAGTTCAGGCAAGAAGAATGGAAATAGAAATTGGTTTCCAAATTAATGAATCCCAAAAATTACTTGAAATAAACAAACGTAAATTATTAGAATTAGAATCGAAACATATTGCTGAAATAGGAAAACTTCAAGACATACAGAAACAAGTAAATACTGCTTTAGTAGATGTAAAATCATATAATGAGGAGACCATTGATAATTTAAATAGTAAAAAAGGATTTATTGAAGGTGAAATTCTTCAATTTCGGACTATGCTTGAAAACGCTGAATTATATGACAAGCTAATCCAAAAAAAGGACCAACTCGAAAAAGAAATAAATTTCTTAAAGGCATATATATTTAGGACAGAGAAAGCTCAGGAAAAATTAAAGGAGTCGATTAATGAGAAAGTCCGGGAAGAGGGTGTTTACTTACTTAATAATGACTTGGACAGACAAGACGAATTTAAGAACGCAAGCGATTTTTTTATTGACTATTCAAACAATCTTGCTTTTCTATCAAATAAATTTTCAAAATACTCAGCGAGCTCCAATTTTTACTTAAAAGTATCAGCTAGATTTTCAATCTTTTTGGCTTCATTATACATTGACGGTATGAGATTTCCAAGATTCATTTTTGCAGACAACATGGAGGATAAAGGTATTGAAATGAAAAGGGCACAAAATTTACAAAAACTCTTAATAGACAGGGTTGGTAACTTTGACCAAAGCAGTTATCAAATGATTTATACTACATCATACATTACTGATGAATTGAATAATAGCAATCTTGTAGTTGGGGAGTATTATACGAAAGCAAATCCTAGTTTAAAAAACATACCGAAATGATAAGCCTACTTTTAACAAGCGACATCAAAGTTAAATGCAAGGAATTGGTAAACACATTTTATTTTCTTATCGACACGCTAACTAATTGAAAAAAGTAAAAATGATCTTGCAACCCAACGAACAAACTAAGCCAAAACGAAATCACTGACAAACAGGTCAGAAAAATCAAAGGACATCAGCTAACAGGCGTTTGGCTCAATGGCGTATGACGTGGTTTATTGAACTTTCTACCTCGCATTCCCGCACGTCCGGGATGGTGTATTGACAGTTTTATGCTCGGAAATCCGCCAGAACACAAAGCCCGATAACGTTATATGTTAGATTACGACCTAATGCAAACTAACAGGAATAACTAAATGAACATAGGAATTTTCACATACGGAACTCGTGGCGACTTGCAGCCCTATGTTGCGTTAGCTCTTGGATTTATTGACAAAGGACACAAAGTGACAATCTCAGCAACAGAAGACTTTAAAGACTTTGTTGAGGGTTTTGGGGTTGCATTTCAACCACTTTGGGGAAAAGCAGAAACCATGATGAACTCTACAGAGGGACAAGACATTTTACAAACAGAAAACGCTATAAAGTTGATGAAGTATTATTTCAAAGTGCTTCACGACAACAGAGCACCACTGCGAAAAAGTTACTTCAAGGCTATTTCAAAAGTTGATTTCATTATTGCCAACTCAATGACGCTACCAATTGTAAGCGCCATTGCAGAAAAGCAGCATAAGAAAATGGCATTAACTTATTTCATGCCACCTGTTGTTCCGACAAAAGAGTTTCCATTGGGCGACTTTGATTTTTTCAATTTTCCTTGGTACAATAAACTAACCTATAAAATTGCACAAGTTTTCTTTTGGAAATTTATCAAACAAGACACTAATGAATACAGACAAGAGCTTGATTTGCCAATTTTAAAGGAAAATTTGGTCACCTATCTTGACAAACAAAAAATATTAGACTTGTATTGCATTAGTCAATCATTAATTCCACAACCAAAAGATTGGGAAAGCCATCATAAAATCACAGGGTTTATAAACATTCCTAAACATAAAAGAGATGAACATTTTTTGGACGAAACGCCAGTTGAACTTACAGAATGGTTAGCGCAAGGCGATAAGCCAATTTATATAGGTTTTGGAAGTAATGGAATTGGTAATACTGAAAAGTTCATTAAAATATTGACAGAAATTTTAGAACAGACCAATGAGCGAATTTTGTTTTGCACCGGTTGGTCGCAGTTCAGCAACTTACCCAGACGTAAAAATCTATTCATTACAAAATATGTAAATCACGAAAATATTTTATCCAAATGCAAGGTTGGCATTTTTCACGGTGGAGCAGGGACTTTGGCAACAATGTTAAGACACAATCTACCAATAATCATTGTTTCATTTTACACAGACCAACCAACTTGGGGAAAGATAGTTGAACGAAAGAAATTAGGTGTTCATATACCAGTTAAAACTTTATCGGCTGACAAACTAATTTCAGCTATTCAAAAAGTTCAATCAAAAGAAATAGAAAATAATGTTTCAATAATTGGACAACAAATCAGGAACGAAAACGGACTTGGCAATGCAATAACTGAAATTGAAAAATACTTTATTGACGTATAAAATACACCACATGAAAGCAGTTTGGCTAAAAGGCGGGATAAGTGGTTTATTGAACATTCTACCTCGTATTCCCGCACGTGCGGGATAGTGTATTGACAGTTTTGTGCTCCTAAACCCGCCCGAACGCAAAGCCCGAAACCGTTAGCTGTAATTTTTCTCAACCACTACAATGTTAGAAAGACTTAAGACATATTGCAAGACAAAAGTTCCTTTGACAGACGAAGAACTTGAACTTATTGACAAATATTTTGAAATTCAAGATTTAAAGAAAAAAAACTTTCTACTGCAAGACGGAAAAATCTGCAACTTCATTGGCTTTATTGCAGACGGAACTATCAGACACTTTCATATTAAAGACGGAGTAGAAAAAACTTGTGATATTTCTTTTGAAAATTCTTGGGTAACAGACTTTCAAAGTTTTACACATAACACGTCTTGCATTATGAACTTGCAAGCTATGGAAGACACAACAGTATTTGTTATAAAAAAAGAAAACCTTTATAAATTATATTCCGACTGTAATAGATATGAAACTTTTGGCAGATTAATGGCAGAACAAGTTGCACAAAGAGCTACCGAAATTGCAATGTCTTTATCATCGGACAAACCAGAAGAAAGATTTCAAAAATTAATAAATACACAACCCGACCTATTTCAAAGAGTTCCACAAAAATATATAGCCAATTTTTTAGGCGTTAGCCCCGAAAGTTTGAGCAGAATTAGAAACAGAATTTTCCATAAGCAAAAGTCTTAACTTAAGTCATCGTTTTTAGGCGCTTTGTCATTGCACCTTTGTATCTCATTTAAACAAGTAAAAAATGAAATACAAATTATTCACTTTAATCATTACAGTAATGACAATTACAAACAGCTTAACAGCACAAAAATTAGACTTTTCAAAAGTCAAAACTTATGAACATCAATTAGACGATGTGATGGAACTTATTGACACAACTGAATTGAAAACTAAACTTAAAGAAGTTGAACAACAATTTCAACAAGAACCAACTGAAATAAACAAAGTACGGCTTGGAATAATTTACCACGAAACAGCTTTGAACTTATCTTTTTTTTCAAAGACAGAATACAAGGGCTTTGCTAAAAAAAGTTTTGATCAGTTAAGCGATTTGTTTAACTCACAAACAACAACAAAAGAGTTAATGCCTTTTATTGCTTCTTACAGAGCTTCTGCTTTATCACTAGTTGGAGCTGAAACAAAGAAACTAAAACTACTTGGACAAGCATTTGCTTTGTTTGGTGAAGCTGTAAATAAATATGCAGAAATTAGTTATTTGCCTGAATTTTTAAGAGGAAGTGTCGCAGAGAACTTACCTTGGTTTTTCTTCTCAAAAAGAAAGTTTGCTAAACAGGATTTTCAATCTATCATAAACAGGCAAGACAAAAATGCTGACTATGCAAATTGGAAAATTATGTGTTTTGCTTATTGGGCGTGGGCAAAACAACATCAAGGGAAAAGGCACAGAAATCAAGCAATTAACTTCCTTGACAAAGCGATACAACTTGACCCAAATTATCAGGCAGGGCGAAAAAAAGCAGAAGAATTGAAAAACAAGATGACGAAATAAAACTACAGCTAACAATGGTTTTGCGTCAGGCGGGGTGACGTGCAAGCTTGGAGCTTTGTGCTTCTATTCAAGTTTTGTGATGGTTGACATTTTTTTACTCCGAAATCCGCCCGAACACAAAGCCCTGGACGTTATATGCCATATTCCGACCTAACGGAAACTAACAGACAAAACTAAATGAACATAGGAATTTTCACATACGGAACTCGTGGCGACTTGCAGCCCTATGTTGCATTAGCTCTTGGACTTATTGACAAAGGACACAAAGTGACGATCTCAGCAACAGAAGACTTTAAAGACTTTGTAGAGGGATTTGGGGAGCCTCAAAAAGTTGTGTGTAACTATTCGGATACAATAACTATTTTAAGATATCTCTTTTTTAAGAGATTAACGGGTATCTAATAACTGCTAAATATCGTGTTAGCCGAAAAACGAATTAGTTCTAAATTTCTTTGGAATATGATAAAACAGTATTGATGATAACTAATATGCCAATCCCTAACATCGGTTTGACGATATGGCGCATGGACTGATTCTATGAAACATTTTTGTAAGGTTCAGTAGTGATAATTCTATTATACTATATTAGACAACATTATCATGCCCAAAATCGCTAAGTATAATTTATAAACAAAACTCCAATGCAAAATAGTTTAATCTTTGTAGGGTTTATTTACTTTCTAATTAACCAATTGGTTGGAAACCAAAATGAATTGAAACCTAATTTGAATTCTAATAATTATATTGAAACAAGGATATTTAAAAATAATTATAATGGAGATGTTATGTTAAAAGATGAAAACAAAAAAATAGTTCTACTTTATCTAAAACAATATGAAAGCAAAGACCTGAAAGGCATTGAGAATATTTTTTCCAATGATATAGTTCTCCGCGACTGGAAAATTAGAGTTGTTGGAAAAGAAAAAGCTTTGGTGGAAACAAAAAAAAATTTTGAATCAGTTGACTCTATAAAGATTGAAGTTCTTGAGCTTTATGAAAACTGTAATACAATTGCTGCTGAATTAAAAATTATTATTAATAATAGTGAGGAGCTTTATGTGGTTGATGTTATAACAATTAATTCTGAAGGAAAAATTAATTCAATCAAGGCTTTCATTGGACGTGGCAATTAGGACAAAATTCAAATAGAAATAATCAACTGAACCTAATATGAATGACAGCTGTTGTCCTTAGAATAGGCGAAGTACATTTAATGAAAATCCTTGCTAGTAATTATTTTACTTTGCTTAATCGCTACTATATATAGCAATATCGTTTGTGGAAAGCCTATTATACTGTTCTGAGAATGTAAAACTTTACTCAGCAGCCATTTGTTTCTCACCCCAACTCCTCATTTGACTAATAAACGGAATTAATTCTTTTCCTGTATCTGTAAGCGAATACTCGACTTTTGGTGGAACTTCTAAATAAACCTTCCTATTAATTAGTTGATCAGCTTCTAATTCTTTTAGCGTTTGTGTAAGCATTTTTGGTGTAATACCTATCACAGCTCTTTTTATTTCTCCATACCTGAGGCAATCATCTCTAAGAACCCATAAAATTCGGCCTTTATATTTTCCACCAATTCTTTGAAAGGCATAATCGACTGCACATTGTGCTTGTTTAATTTTTTTCTTCATTTATTTTTTAGTTTAAAATATTGATATTCAGTTATACTTCCATTTTGGTGAGTAGGCTACTTTATTGTACGTACTTGTTGTAAAGATAGTAATCACTTTTATTTGCTTATCCTTTCTGTATCAAAAATCATAGAATAAGGAATGCATTAATCAAAGAGTCTTATGGAACTAATCATTCAAAATTTAGACAAAAAGTATAGTAACGGTGTTCATGCTCTAAACAATGTTTCGCTAACAATTCAAAAAGGGATGTTTGGACTTTTGGGTCCAAATGGAGCAGGAAAATCGTCATTAATGCGCACACTTGCTACTTTACAAGATGCCGATTCAGGTTCAATAATGCTCGGCAATATTGATGTTTTGAATAATAAAGAAGCCATTCGTAAAGTATTGGGTTATTTACCTCAAGAGTTTGGCGTTTATCCAAGAACTTCTGCAGTAGACTTATTAAACTATTTGGCCATTTTGAAAGGTTTTGACAATGCTTCTGATAGAAAACAAATAGTAGAACAATTACTAGCAAAAGTAAACTTGTGGCAACATCGCAATAAGGCTGTTAGTAGTTATAGCGGGGGAATGCGACAGCGTTTTGGTATTGCTCAATGCTTGATTGGTAATCCTAAATTAGTTATTGTAGATGAGCCGACAGCTGGTTTAGACCCTGGCGAAAGAAACAGATTTTATAATATTTTAAGCGAAATAGGTGAGAATACAATTGTAATTCTATCTACACATATTGTGCAAGATGTTCGTGAATTGTGCACGCAAATGGCAGTTGTTGATAAAGGCAAAGTCTTATTTGCAGGAAATACCGACGATGCTTTGCTGGAAGTAAAAGGAAAAGTATACGAGCGAAAAATAACCAAGCAGGAATTGCCAAAATTTCAAAAAGAATACAAAGTAATTTCTAACAAGTTGGTTGGAGGGAATCCGTTAATTCACGTCTTTTCAGATAAAAATTTAGATGGTTTTACTACAGCCGAAGAAAATCTTGAAGATGTTTTTTTTGCAAAATTAAATCAATTGGTATAAAGAGATTCACTAGGTTCAAAAGTTTAGCTGGTTTGGCATATTATGTTAAACCAAACAAGACTAAGTATTTTTTTAATCTCATAAACCCTACAAACCTTTTTGACCCTTTAAAAATATGTGGAAGTTTATAAAATATGAAATGAAGCATTGGATCAAAAGTCCAGTATTGTGGATTTTCTTTTTAATTACAACTATAATCGTATTTGCTGCAGTAGCGTCAGGCAGAGTTTCATTTGGTGGTGCTATTGGTAATGTCTACAAAAATGCCCCTTTTGTTGTTGAGCAATATTACATGTTGTTGTCTTTGTTGTGTTTATTGATGACAACTGCTTTTATGAACGCATCTGCCACCCGGGATTTTATATCGGGCATGCATCAGTTTGTGTTTTCGTCTCCCATTCAGAAACGGGATTATTACTTCGGTAAATTTATTGGAGCAGCGGTTGTTGCTGTTATTCCATTTCTAGGAATTTCGATTGGTGCGCTTCTGGGGCCGATTTTAGCGCCTGTTTTCGGTTGGAGTCCTGCTGAACGTTTTGGTCCGGTTGTTTGGAATGGACATATACAAGGCATCATTGCATTTGCAATTCCGAATGTGATAATTACGGGCGCTTTGCTTTTTTCTTTAGCGATCTTTTATCGTAGTGCAATTGTTTCCTTTCTTGGAGCGATATTGATTTTGGTTTTTTATGGAATAGCCGGAATTTTTACAAGCGATATGAAAAGGGAATGGATTGCCAATTTGCTCGATCCATTCGGTGGGAAGGCGCTAACAATCATGTCGAAATATGCAACAATCGAAGAAAAAAATTTACATGCAGTTTCACTTGGCGGTGAATTATTAATAAACAGATTGTTGTGGCTTGCATTTTCAATTTTACTATTAGTTGTTGTTTATTATAGATTTTCGGTTTCTGTAAAAAATGAAAAAGCTAAAAAAGAAAAAAAATCCAAAAGTAACAATCCATCTTTTGTAAAACCAATTGCAAATAAAGTTTTCGAACCAAAAAGCCCGGGGAAATTTAGCTTGATTTCATTTTGGAGTTTAATAAAGTTTGAAACAAAAACAGTCATTAAAAATCCAGTTTTTGTGATTTTAATGATTAGTGGATTAGCAAATCTTATTTTGAGTGTGTGGACATTTTCGAGACAATACGGTGTTGTTCGATATCCGGTAACATTTGATATTGTTGAAACAATCGAAGCTGAATTTTTGTTTTTTATCTACGCTTTTATTGTTTTTTATGCCGGTGTTTTAGTGTGGAAAGAGCGTGATGCAAAAATAAATGAAATTCAGGATGCAACTCCTGCACAATCGGTTATGCTTTTTGGCTCAAAACTGATTGCCATCTTATTTGCGGTATTCCTTGTGCTGTTAAGTTCTATTTTCATAGGCATACTTTCACAAGCTCTCCACGGATATTACCGATTTGAAATTGATGTATATGTAAAATCAATTTTAATTATTCAGTTTTTAGGCTTTGCTTATTTGACAGTTTTGGCATTGTTGTTTCATTATTTAATTAACAACAGATACATTGCATACTTTGCTTTTATTGTTTTTTTAATACTCAACAACTTCATTTGGGGTGCATTGGCAATCGATTCCAAAATGGTTGCTTTCAATGCAAAACCAAAGATTATCTATTCGGATATGAACGGCTTTGGGCCGTTTGTGCCGGCTACAATTTGGTTTAATATTTATTGGGGATTATTTACAATAATTTTAATGTATTTTATCAACGCATTTTTTATACGTGGTAAAGAAACGAATTTTAAAACCCGTTGGAATAATGCAAAAAAGCAATTTAAAACTTCCAAAACAGGGTTGTCTCTTGCAATTATTGCCTTTGTAGTTTGTGGTGGATTTGTGTATTATAACACGAACGTTTTAAACAAGTATGAATCGCCGGATACAGGCGAGATAAACCAGGCGAATTACGAAAAACTATTTAAGAGGTATCAAAATTTGGCACAACCTAAGTATACCTATTTTAAATATGACATTGATATTTATCCGGAGCAACGAAACTTGAAAGTTAAAATTGAGGCATGGGCAAAAAATAAAACGACACAAGCTATCAATGAAATTCATTTAACCATGCCAGATTTATCGGATAGTGTAACTGTGATTATTTCAAATGCAAAACTCAAATTGAATGAAAGAGTTTTGAAATACAGAATTTATAGTTTATCAAAACCATTAATGCCAAACGATTCGATTAAAATCAACTATGAACTTGAAAAGATAACAAAGGGTTTTGAAAATGAAGTGAGCTTTACTGAATTAACGCATAACGGAACTTTTTTTAATAACAGCGATATTACTCCGGCTATTGGATATGATGCTGAAGTCGAAATTACTGACAATGACAAGCGGGTTAAGTTCAACTTACCAAAACGTTTGCGCATGTCAAAATTGGAGCCTGATAATTTAATTGCCCGAAGTAATCACTACTTTCACAACGATTACGATTGGGTACATGCTACGACAACTATTAGTACAAGCTTTGACCAAATTGCAGTTGCACCGGGATCGTTAATTAGATCATGGAAGGCGGCAAACAGAAACTTTTTTACGTATAAACTGGATCATAAATCCCTTGCGTTTTTCTCCTTTGTTTCCGCTAAATATGAAGTTGCACGCAAGAAGTGGAATGGTATTGATCTGGAAGTATATTACCATAAAGCGCATGCCTATAATGTGCCAAATATGCTAAAGAGCATGGAAAAATCGCTGGCGTATTATACCCAAAATTATGGCCCATACTATCATAAGCAATGTCGCATTATTGAATTTCCACGCTATGCAACTTTTGCGCAAGCATTTCCAGGAACGATGCCCTATAGTGAAGAAATCGGTTTCATTACCGACTTGCGTGATGTAAATAAAGATGCAATTGATGTTCCATTTTCCGTAGTAGCACACGAAATGGCTCATCAGTATTGGGCTCAACAAGTGATTGGTGCCAGTATGCAGGGTAGTGAAATGTTCAGTGAAGGCTTTGCAGAATATTCTTCCTTAATGGTTATGGAAAAGGAGTATGGCAAAGAGAAAATGAAACAATTTCTTTCCTACGAAATGAACGGTTATTTGTCAGGACGAGGTCGTGAATATGAATCTGAATTGCCATTATTTCAATGCGAACATCAAAGCTATATTCATTACCAGAAAGCCAGTGTTGTAATGTATTATTTTAAAGAAATGATTGGTGAAGATAGAGTCAATTTAGCTTTAAGGAGTTTAATTAAAAAGTTTGCATATAAAGAACCTCCATATGCCACTTCCGCGGATGTTTTAGAAGAATTTAGAGCCGTAACCCCTGCTGATAAACAATATTTGATTGAAGATTTATTTGAGAAAATAACCTTGTTTTCAAACAGAATAGAAGAGGTTGCTTACAAAAAAGTTGGAAACGAATATGTAGTAACAATTCAAACGATTTCAGAAAAATTCAATGCCGATGCGCAAGGAAAGGAAACTCGGGTTGCGATCAATGATTATGTAGATATTGCTGTATTTGGCGAATCGGACAAACCCGATGCTTTAGGAAAAACATTGGTGTACAAACGTGTAAGAATAACTCAAAAAAACAACAGGTTTGAATTTAAAACTAAAGAAAAGCCAGCCGAAGCTGGAATTGATCCTTATAATTATTTAATCGATAAAGTTGCTAATGATAATTTAAAAAGATTTGAATAGAAAAGTATGTGTATAACAAACCTGTCCTGTAATTAATTCAGGATAAGATTGATGGTGAACAAAAAATTAATTTGAATCAATGAAATTGACCCCAAAAGATCAATTAGCGATTCTTGAAAACGCTTTGACTTATATTGTGGTTTTTGCAATGCTCGCATATGGTGTTGGTAAACTAGTTCAATTCAAGGATGCAGTGCCAACAACTAAAATGATTTCGGAACTTACCGCACAGCAGGTTATGTGGGCTTTTTATGGTTATTCTAAACCATTTGTTTACGTATTAGGAACGGTAGAAATTTTCTGTGCTGCTTTACTGTTTTTTAAGCGAACTCGATTATTAGGTTGCGTGCTGGTATCAACTATTTTGATAAATGTTATTCTTCAAGACATATTCTATAGCGTTAATATAGGTGCACTCAAAGCAGCAATAATATATCAGGGGTTAATCATTTTTATTTTGTTGATTAATAGAAGTAAAGTAGTAGCCGCTTTTAAATCACTAACGTCCTTTCATAAAGTGGATCAAAATAAATCATTGGTTTTTGTAAAATTTATTTTGTCAGTATTTCTTTTTGTAGTCCTGAGAATAGTTGAATATTATGTAACAATCAAGTGGTAAATTATAAAATGGAAACAAAAAATGGAATTGTCTTGTTTGATGGCGAATGCAATTTTTGTGATGCAACCGTTCAGTATATTATCAAACATGACAAAAAAGATCGAATACGTTTTACATCACAACAAAGCGAAACTGGAATGAAAATATTAAATGGGAAAAACATTG
>JACCDH010772733.1_pt1 | contig 66455 bp, 29 predicted proteins | sample 7442481 | NCBI WGS metagenome assembly JACCDH01 (sample SAMN15323433, study PRJNA562643) | freshwater metagenome | isolation source: river surface water | place: USA:Blue River Watershed | collected 2017-08-15 | reverse complement strand
GACCGGGGCGCAGTACATGATCGATGGCAGTCTTCGGCAGTCGGGGGACAAGTTCCGTCTCTCGATCAGCCTGATCAACACCTCGACCATGGCCAGCCTGTGGAGCAAGACTTACGATAAGAAGATGACGGCTTCAGAAATATTTGAAACGCAGGATGAGATCGTGCGCGGGCTGTTGCAAGAGATCGTGGGCAGCGAGGCCTCGCGCTCCGTGCTGGGCAAGGACATCGCGATAAATGCGAGCAAGCGCGGTACCGAGAACCTGACGGCCTTTGAATGCGTGAACTATGCACGCAACTGGGCGGGCGAGCTGAGCGTCGAAGGGTATGCGCGCAGCCATAAATGCTTGCAGGAGGCCACGGAGGCCGATCCGAACTATGCCGAAGCCTGGAGCGAGCGGACCAAGCTGATCTTTTTCGGTTACGGCTTTGGTTTCACCACCAAGACGTCCGAGCTGGACGATGCGCTCAAGTACATCGAGCGTGCGATAGGGCTGGATCCGAAGAACGGTGCCTATCAGATGAACAAGGCCAGCATCCTTTTCCTGAAAAAAAGCTGGCCCGAGATGTATGCCGCTATCGACAAGGCGGTCGAACTCGCCCCAAACAATATCTCGGTACTGTCGCAAACCGGTTATCTGGCGGTCTGGGGCGGCAACTGCACGCTCGCCCAGCGCAGCGATCCAAATGCGAAGCCGGGCACCTATGTTTCCGGCTCCTGTCAGTGGCAGAAAGGCTACCAGCAGCTGCTGCGCGCCGAAGAGCTGGACAAGGCGAGCACGGTGGTGGGGAAGAACTACGGGCTGACTTATTTTTATATTCTCTGGGGCCAGTATGAGAAGGCGTTGAAGCAAGTGCAGCTCATACCCATCCCCGGTTTTTTCTGGTACCACACCTACTCGGGCATGTGCTATCACAAGCTGGGCGACAAGGAGGCTGCCGCCAAGCAGTTCGAGATGATCAAGAAGACCTTTGGCACCAACACGCTGGCATTCGTCGAGCGGCAGTTCGATGTCTGGAACAACACCGAAACACTGAGCCTGTACAAGCCGGTGTTTCAGGCCTACGGGTTCGAATAAAAAATACCAACAATAACCAAGGAGATCCCCGATGGCTCCCGACACCCGCTACGCGAAAAGCGGCGATGTGCATATTGCCTATCAGACCTATGGCGATGGCGACATCGACCTGGTGGTGACACCGGGCTTCATCTCTAATCTCGAATACTACTGGGACGATGCCCGCTGCTCGCGCTGGCTGACCGAGATGGGGCGCTTCGCGCGCGTGACCATCTTTGACAAGCGTGGAACCGGTCTCTCTGACCGGGTCGCCGATCTGCCGACCATGGAAGAACGCATCGATGATATGCGCGCTGTCATGGATGCGGCCGGCATCGAGCGCGCTGCGCTGTTCGGGGTCTCTGAGGGCGGATCGATGGCCTCGCTGTTCGCGGCGCACTACCCCGCGCGTTGCGAGGCGCTGATCTTGTACGGATCCTTCGCGCGGTTTTCCACCTGGTTCCCCACGCAGGAAGCGCTCGACGGCTTCATGGACTATGCGCGCAATCACTGGGGCAGCGGCGGGCTGATACAAGTCGGGGCGCCCTCGCTGGTCAATGATCCGGCCGCTGTGCAGTCGGTGGGCAAGTTCGAGCGTTCGGGCGCCAGTCCCTCAGCGGTTTCTGCCCTGATGAAGATGAACAGCCAGATCGACATCAGCGCGATGCTGCCTTCGATTCATGTGCCCACGCTGATCATTCACAAGACCGGCGACATGATGGTACCGGTGGAGGGCAGTCGCGAGCTGGCGGCGCTGATACCCAATGCGCGGCTATTTGAAATGGATGGTGTCGACCACATGCCCTGGTATGACGATTGCCCGGTCTATCTGTCCGAGATGGAGGAATTTCTCACCGGCGACCGCTCGGATTCCGTGACGGACCGGGTACTGGCCACGGTGCTGTTTTCCGATATCGTCGATTCCACCAAGCGTGCCGAGGCGATGGGCGACCGCGCATGGCGCGATTTGCTTGATGCACATGATCAGGCCATCAAAAAACAGCTGGAGCGCTTCCGAGGCAATCAGGTGAAGTCGCTGGGCGATGGTGTGCTGGCGACCTTCGATGGCCCGGCGCGCGCGATACGCGCCGCGCAGGCGATGCGCGAGGCAGCGAACCGCATCGGCATCGATATTCGCATCGGTCTGCATGCTGGCGAGATCGAGATCACCGACAAGGACGTGCGTGGCATCTCCGTGCATATCGCCGCTCGCGTCTCGGCGCGGGCGCAGAGCAACCAGATCGTGGTCAGCCGCACCGTCAAAGATCTGGTCGCCGGTTCAGGGCTGAATTTCGATTATCTGGGCGAGCATGAGCTCAAAGGCGTGCCGGATACCTGGCAGTTGTATCTGGTGAAATGAGACAGTTCAGCAGCCGATACTGACGATGCTGACGTCATCGCGCCGGCGGTCTTTGCCTTGCCAGTCGGCCAGTGCGTCCAGCAGCGCGTGTCTCGCATCGCTGGCCGTCTTGATCGATGCATCGGCCATCACGCGCTGAAGGCGTCGGTTGCCAAAGCTCTTGCGGCGTTCCGGGTCACTGCCAATCTGATCGGTAACGCCATCGGTCACCATCACCAGCAGATCCCCCTTAGTCAGCGCGATCTGGTGCTCTTGCGGCGCTTCAGTCGGTGGTCGCAGATAACCGAGGCTGATGCGGGTTGCACGGTGCTGAGTGATCTCATTGCCATGCCGATGGAACAGATCGATTTTTGCGCCCGCGTACAGCAGCTCGCGGCCATTCGGTGCGATGCGGATGATGGCCGCATCACAGCCATCATCGCTGGCTTTATCTTCTCCGGCCTGATGCAGACTTTCGCGCATGCCCGTATCCAGCGCTTTCAGTGCGTCGGTGGGTCGTATCGACGGATCTTGCGCAAACACGCGCGCCAGCGTAGAGATCACCAGCACCGACAGCATCGCCCCCGGCACGCCGTGCCCGGTGCAGTCCACCAGCGCCAGCGTGAAGCTGCCGTCCGCGCCTTTATGCGTCCACCAGATGTCGCCGCCGATCAGGTCGCGCGGCTGCCAGGCGATATCGATCGAGCGGAAAGGGCCGCTGAGCTTCGCAATATCCGGCATCTGACCCTGCTGCAGTAAGCGCGCATACTGGATCGATTCCATGATTACCGAGAGCGAGCGGTTCGATTGCTCGACGACATTCGTCAGCAGGGCCTCACGCGCCTCCAGACGTCGCTCGACCAAGATGACGTTCGCGCCCGGCTCCGCCTGTGCGCGACGGGTAAAGCGGACGTGGTAATGGAATGTCGCCCAGTTCGGTCCATGCTCGGTCCTGTCGGGCAGGTAGCGGATATCCATGTCCCATTCGCCCGAGGTGCACCGGATCAGGAACGATGAAAAGATACCGCGGGTGAATTCATGATGATCAGGTTCCGCGAACGTACTGGCGACAATCTCGAAATGATGGTCGCCCAGCGCGGTGCAGCGCGCGCCGAACAGATGCTGATAGCGATCCACCATGTAGGCGAAGTTTACGGTGTAGGCCTCGCAGGTCTTGTGGATCATCGTCTCCAGCGCACGGCCCTCTGCGGCGGCATCACCGGCAGCCGCACGCATCGCCGCCAGGTAGGCGCGATGGTCTTCCTGCATCTGGGGTATCAGCGAATACTGCAGGTCCGAGGTCGTGAAACCAAATGAAAAGAGCGCCTCCGGGCCGTAGCGCGCGAGCGCGGTCCGGTGCATCGCGCGCCGCGCCTCGGCCGGGTACCACTGGTCGATGTCGATATCGTGGATGCCCAGCTCAGCGAGCGCTTGCACGCCCAGTGAGCCGAGCGAGGACATGCTGCGCACCGTCGCGGCCAGCATCCGGCCTTTGACCATCAAATCGCCATGGGTATCGAGACTCATTGTCCGCCGCCTTGTGGATGACTGGAGTTCGCGGGCTGCTTATGCGGCAGAGTTTGCCTGAATTTTTTAAGAAAAAAACGCGATTATTGAAATAATCGGTCTCCGTCCCTATGTTGTTTGCTGTTTTAAAAACAAGCACGGAAAAGGGACACGATGGGCAAGCTTCAAAAGGCGGGAATTTCCATTTTTTTATTGATTGCGTTTGCCGTAGGTGGGTTGGCCGGGGGGGATTTTTCGGGGAGGGAGGCGAATGCCGCACCTCGTCCCGTCACGCCGCGCGGCGAGCTGCATCCGGACGAGAAGGCGACGATCGAGCTGTTTGAAAAATCCAAGGCCTCGGTGGTCTTCATCTCGACCCGTGAAAAAGTCGTCGATGTCTGGACGCGGAACGTGTTCTCCGTGCCGCGCGGCACGGGCTCGGGTTTCATCTGGGACGACGACGGCCACGTGATCACCAATTTTCATGTCATTCAGGGCGCCAATGAGGCGCGCGTGCGCCTGGCCGATGGCCGCGACTACAAGGCCGTGCTGGTGGGAGTCAGCCCCGCGCACGATATCGCAGTGTTGAAGATCGCCGTCGATTTCAAACGCCCCCCGCCGGTGCCCATTGGCGAGAGCGCGAAGCTCAGGACCGGGCAGAAGGTCTACGCGATCGGCAACCCCTTCGGGCTCGACTGGACGCTGACGACCGGGATCATCTCGGCGATGGACCGCTCGCTGCCCGGCGAGAATGGCACGCAGATCGATCACCTGATCCAGACCGATGCGGCGATCAATCCGGGCAACTCTGGTGGTCCGCTATTGGATTCGGCAGGTCGCCTCATTGGCATCAATACGGCGATCTACAGTCCCAGCGGCGCGAGCGCCGGTATCGGTTTTGCGGTGCCCGTCGACACGGTCAATCGCGTCGTGCCCGAATTGATCAAACACGGCAAGTATGTGCGTCCCTCGCTGGGCATAGGCATGGACGAGAGCATCAACGGCAAGCTCTCGGAATTCCTTGGCAAGAAGGGTGTGTTCGTGCTGACAGTGAGCCGCGGCTCCCCCGCCGAGAAGGCGGGACTGAAGGCGGCCAGTGTGTCTCCTGACGGCACGGTGACCCCGGGGGACATCGTCACGGCGGTCGAGGGCATGCCGGTCGAGACGGTGGCAAAGCTGATGTCGCGGCTCGATGATTTCAGCATCGGCAGCAAGGTGAAGCTGACCGTGCAGCGCGGGGCGGCGAAGACAGAGGTCATCGTGACGCTGGAGGCGCAGCGCTGACGGTCAAACCGTCATCTCGGCAGCCACACCCTCCTCAGAACTTACAATACCGTCCATCGACATTTTTCCCTCAGGATCGCCCGATGGAGCAGGTTTTCGCAAACGACGATTCGCCGCCTGAAGAGCGGCAGGAAGCGGCCAGAAAGACGACGCTGGTCAGCGTCGTCGTGAATGTGCTGCTCTCCGCCGTGCAGGTGCTGGTCGGCCTGCTGACCAGCTCGGCAGGCCTGATCGCCGACGGCATTCACTCGCTGACCGATCTGGCAGCGGACTTCATCGTGTTGCTGGCCAATCGCCACAGCAGCAAGGATGCGGATGATGATCATCAGTACGGCCATCAGCGCTATGAGACGGCGGCGTCGCTGTTTCTCGGTCTCAGTCTGGTGGCCGTGGGTGCAGGCATTGCCTGGGCAGCGGCAATGAAAATCATGCATCCGGCAACGGCGCCGGTGCAGTTCGCCGCGTTTTATGTTGCGCTGTTTGCGCTGGTCGCCAAAGAACTGCTGTTCCGCTACATGCTGATGGTGGCAGAGCGGGTACGCTCATCCATGCTGATTGCCAATGCCTGGCATGCGCGTGCTGACGCTGCGTCGTCGCTGGTGGTGGCGCTCGGCATCCTGGGCTCTGCGCTGGGTCACCCGACGCTCGATGCGGTGAGCGCGCTGATCGTTGGGCTCATGATCTGCAAGACCGGCGTCGGTTTTGCATGGAATGCGCTGAATGATCTGATGGATCGCGCCGCGTCCGCTGAGGAATATCAGCGTATTTCAGAGATCGTGGCGGGCACGCCGGGTGTGCTTGGCGTGCATGATCTCAGGACGCGCAAGATGGGTGACCTGATCATCGTCGACGTGCATATCGAAGTCGATGCCAATGCCACCGTCAGGAAGGGCCATGACATCGGGCTGGAAGCCGCGAACCGGGTGAAGGCCGAGCTGCCCGTGCTGCATGTGATGACCCATATCGATCCGGTCTGATGACCGCAGACGGCGCTTTATTCTCCGGGGTAGGGGATCACGGATCCGCCTGTCCGGAGAATCCTTTCAGCATCACGCCATACAGCTCGGCCGTGCCGACCTGTCCGCCTTTCAGCAGCACTTCCTTGCCATGGATCTGGGGATCCTCCGAGAACAGCGTGCAGACGTGCGCGTTCTGCCGGAAGTGGCTGGCCTTGGTCTCGAGTGCCATCGCACCGAGCTGACGCATCGTGAAGCTGGACGAATCGCCGCCAGCGACGACGATGCGCGTGAGCCCGGCATCGACGATGGCCGAGCGCGCAAGGCGCGCGTACAGCAAACCGATGCGGCTGGCGACAAAGGCGGGCGCAGAGACGCCGGCTGGCAGCTTGTCCTGCACGGCGGCGACCTGATCATCGTCCGGACCCTTGGCGGTGTACATGACGACGCTCTTTCCCGCTGCGAGTGCGTCCAGCATCTGTCGCTCCAGCGTCTGCAGGGTGGTGTCATCCGAGCTGATCAGCTGATCGGGGGTAATGCGCAGGCCGACGAAACCCGCAGCCACTGCCCAGTCGATCTGGGCCGCCGACAGCGCAGAGCAACTGCCTGAGAGCACCAGCAAGCGGTCGACCGGCGCCAACGTGTGCGTGGGCTCAGGCGCTGCGATCTGGCCCTGCTCTCGCAGGTGGGCGCCCAATCCATGCGCGAGGCCTTGCGCTGCCATCGCGCACACGGTGCGGGAGCGGGACAGTTGCCACAAGCTGGCCGCGCCGGTGATCACTTGTCGCTGGGTGTAGCCATCGAAGACGGCGCTGTCTGCGTCCGCCAGTTGCGCGGCCAGTGATCCGGCGTCGTGTTCAACGGCATCCAGTTGGCGCAGGTCGATGCGTCGTGCCGGCTCGAAGCCTTGCTCGGTCAGGACCTGGCCCAGATCCGATTCATGCATCGGCGTCACCGGATGGCGCGACATCACCGGATGGCGATCCAGCCGATAGACCTGATCGCCGGCGCGCGCATAGTGATGTCCGAAGAGGGTGTAGCGGCCGAATTCGGGTGTCGCAGCGAATACCGGCACAAAGCTGTGCGGCCACAGGCTGCGCATCAGCCGGATGGCATTGCCCAGACTGCCGATCGAGGGTGATGAATCAAAGGTCGAGCAGCATTTGTACTGAATGAAGTTGACGCCCAGTTGCCGGAAATTTTCCAGCACAGGCAACAGTTCATCGGCCATCTCTGCCGGCGGCAGCGAGCGCGCGGTGCCCGCGACCCCGATCACGTCATAGGATTGCGCGGCCTTTTTCAGCACCGCTGCATCGGGGTTTGAGAAGAACAGCAGAGTGCGCAGACCGTGCCGCGCATATTGCGCGGCATTGTCGGAAGCGCCGGTGAAATCATCACCGTAAAAAGCGAGCCGGATCATGAGGCGAGGACGGATAGTGCCGGTTTATTTCAGAAAGCCGATGGAGACCCACGGCACAAGAGCGACGATCACGATGCCGATGAACAGCGCAACCATGTAACCGACGATGGGTCGTATGCCTTCGTCCGGGTGTGTCTGGCTGACCGCGCAGGCGCCGTAATAGCCGACGCCGAACGGCGGCGCGAACAGTCCCAGCCCCATCGACAGGATGACCACCATCGCATACTGGACTTCATGGATGCCCATCTCGCGCGCGATCGGGAACAGCAGCGGGCCGAACAGCACGATGGCGGGTATGCCTTCCAGCACGCTGCCCAGAATGATGAAGGCGACAATCGACACCGCCATGAACATGCCTGCACCGCCTGGCAAACTGGCCATCATCTCGGCCAGTGCCTGCGAGAAGCCTGACTGCACCAGTGCCCAGGCCATGGCGGTGGCAGTCCCGATGATGATCAGGATCGCGCCGGACAGCGACACCGTCTCGACCAGTATCTGGCCCAGACGGCGCACACTGAACTGCCGATAGATCAGCAAACCGACCAGCAGCGAATAAACGATGCCGACGGTCGACACTTCGGTTGCGGTGGCCACACCTTCGATGACGGCTGCGCGAATCACGAAGGGCAGCAGCAGCGCTGGCAGGGCGACGACGAAGCAGTGAAGAATCTCGCGCGGCGTGGCACGCGGCGGGAGTTCCACCGTCTCGCGTCGCGCGCGCCAGCCGATCAGCAGGCACAGCATCAGCGCCAGCACCAGCCCCGGCATCAGGCCGCCGGCGAACAATGCGGCAATCGATACGCCGGTGACCGAGCCGATGGTGATCAGCACGATGCTGGGCGGGATGGTCTCGGTCTGCGCACCGGTCGCCGCCAGCAGCGCCACCAGTTCGCCGCGCTTTTGTCCGCGCTTGGTCATCTCCGGAAACAGCACCGGAGCCACGGCGGCCATATCAGCCGCTTTCGATCCCGAGATGCCGGACACCAGATACATCGAACCGACCAGCACATACGACAGCCCGCCGCGCACATGGCCGAGCAGCGACGCCAGAAAAGCGACCATGGTGCGCGCCATGCCCGTCATCTCGACCACCAGTCCGAGGAACACGAACATCGGCACCGCGAGCAGGATCAGGTGCGACACGCCTTCATCGACGCGCCCAACCACCACATCCAGCGGCATGGAGGTCGATAAGGACAGGTAAGAGAAGGTCGCCAGTCCGAACGCAAAGGCGATCGGCATGCCCAGCATCACGGCAGTGCCGACGATACCGATGAAGAAGATCACCAGATTCAGGTTGCCCAGATCGGCGAGCACAGGACCAGCGACCTGCAGCGCACCGGCGAGTGCCATGGCGATCAACGTGGCAGACAGGGTCTCGCGCACACCACGCATCAGCAGCTTCACGACGGCGATCACGATCATCAGCAAGGTCGCTATCGGCATCGCCGCTGCGCGCCAGCCATCGGAGATCGACAGACCGGGCAGTTCGATTTCTCGCTGCTGCACCAGGTAGCCGATGCTGGGCTCGGCAAGCAGCGCCAGAAAGCACAGGCAGGCCGTCCAGGCGGCCCAGTCCCAACGCGTGCGCCAGAGATCGCTGCTGCCATTCACCAGTGCCGTCATGCGCATGTGCGCATTGCGGTGCAGGGCGACCGCAGCGCCCATCATCGCCAGCCACAGGAACAGGACGCTGGAGAGTTCATCCGCAATGATCAGGGGTTTGTGAAACACATAGCGGGCGATGACGCCCGCGAACAGCAGTACAACCTCGACAGCGACCAGTGCCGCCGCCGGCAAGGCGACCAGCCAGCCCAGCGCGGTGTCAATGCGTGCGAGCGCGCTGCCCGGGGATACGGAAGGCGCGCTGTCGTCGTACGCGCTCATGCAAGTCGCCCTGCGGCTTTTTCAAGCAGCGCCCATGCCTCTTCACCGAACTCCTTGCGCCAGTTGGCGTAGTAGCCGCTGCTGCGCAGCTTGTCGCGGAAAGAGAGGGGGTCGGCTGTGTTGAACGCCATGCCTTTTTCTTCCAGCGTTTTGCGCAGCTGTGAATTCATCTCGGCGATGTCCTTGCGTTGCAGTAGCGCGAACTCGTTGAAGTTCTTCGCCGCGATCTCCTGCACCCGCGCCGGCATTCTGTCCCAGGCACGTTTGTTGGCGAGTACCCAGAAGCCATCCCACATATGGTTCGTGATCGAGCAATATTTCTGCACTTCGTACAGCCGCGCGACCGAGGCGATCGCGAGAGGATTTTCCTGTCCGTCGACCACGCGTGTCTGCAGGGCGGAATACACCTCATTGAAGCTGATTCCCGAAGGTGCTGAGCCCAGCGATTCGAACAGCGAGATCCAGAGCTTGCCGATGGGTACGCGGATCTTCATGCCCGACAGATCGCTGACATTCACAATCGGTTTCACGTTATTCGTGATCTGACGGAAGCCGTTGTCCCAGATGCGGTCCATCACGACAAGGCCGGCGCCGGTGATCTGCGCGCGGATGTGCTTGCCCAGATCGCCATCCATCCCTTGCCAGACCTGATCGTAATTCTTGAAGGCGAAACCCACACCAGATAGTGCTGCCTTGGGTACCAGCGATGAGAGCGCATTTGCGCCCGAGACCGTGAAGAATTCCAGCGCGCCGCTCCTCAGCTGGGTGAACATGGCCGGGTCGCCGCCGAGCTGATTGTTGGGGAATACACGGATGTTCAGCTTGCCGTCGGTCTGTTCCTTGATGGCCTTGGCCGCTTCGATCAGGCGCGCGGAGAGGGGGTGAGTGGCCGGCAGATTGGTGCCGAACTTGAACTCGAACTCGGCGGCGTGCGCAGTATGCACCCAGGGACCGGTGATGGCGGCAGCGCCCGTGGCGATCAGGAAGTCACGGCGGGTGAATTGAGTCATGGGGCTCTCCTTGTTTTTTATTATTCGTCGCCGGCGTGTCGTTGGACGGGATCAGCCGGAAAATTTGTCCAGTGCTTCTCGGAGCTCGCGATGCGTTTTTGCGGCGGTCTCCAGTGGCACTCCGTGCATGGCAGCTTCCCATGACTGCCTGAGCGCCGCAACGCCGGCCGCAATGCCGCCGGGATGCGCGAACAGGCCGCCGCCGGCCAGGAAAATCAGGTCGGTCGACTGCAGCGCTGCAAAGGTGCCCGGCGCCTGCCGCACGGTCTGCCCGGATGAGAACACGGGCATCACGGTGCAGGGCTTGTGAGGGAACATCGGTGTCAGACAGGCGCGCGCCGACGCGATCACGCTGTCGTCGTTTTCCCGGAATTTGTTTGCCAGACCATTCACATGCATCTGGTCTGCGCCTGCCAGCCGCCAGAGCTTCTGCCAGGCGATGTAGGACCATCCTCCCTGCAGATAGCCCCAGCCATTGCGGTGCGCATGAATCGGCAGTTGCGCATGCTTGCGAAACGCGTTGAAGCCGGTCATGCCGACCGAGTTCAGGCTCAGCATCGTCAGGGTGCCACCCAGCGACAGCACCAGATCATGCCTTCGCTTCATCTCATCCAGTTCGCCGGTCAGGTTGAATGCATACATGGCCTTTTTGCCCGTGCGGTCGGCATGGCGGTTGATGACATTCATCACCTTGCGCACGCGTTCATCAAACGGACAGGCGGGCCCATCAGCCTGAAGCTCATCATCCTTGATGAAATCCACACCCGCAGCGCACAGTTGATCGACGAATTCTGCGGTGCCGTCAGCTGACAAGCCGACGGAGGGCTTGATGATGGTGCCGACCAGCGGGCCGTCCGACACACCGGCCAGTGCTCGTGTGCCGGCGATGCCAAAGGCGGGGCCGGGGTAAGCGGCAGCGAATTCATCCGGCAGCTCGATGTCCATCAGCCGCAATCCGGCAACGGGCTTCAGCTCATACAGATTGCCGGCAATGGTAGCCATCAGGTTCGGCAGCGATGCGCCGAAATTCTCCAGCGGCCAGGAGAGTGTCAGCCGATAGCGTTTGTTCGCGCCGGTGGCGGCTTCCTCCAGCGGGGCGATTTCCCAGCTGGCCGCCGCGCGCGCTTTCAGCGCTTCGTCTTCGCCGGGAATGGGAACGAAAGTGCCTGACGATTGTTCGCCGGCGATGATGTCGGCGGCGCGCTCAGGCGCGATCGCCGTTTCCAGCTGATAAGTGGCGTGAACGCGAGCGGACATGATGCATGGATCTGAAAGTGCAAATGCAAATGGCGATGAGGGCAGATCAGGCGGATGGCCTGCCTGATCAGATCCCGCGCGCGCCGGAGGCGAGGAAGCCGCCATCGACGGGCATCGAGATGCCCGTGATGTAGGACGCCTGTTCCGAGGCGAGAAACGCGACCACCGCAGCGATCTCAGAGACCGTGCCATAGCGGTTCATGGGTATCGCGCTTGAGTATTCTTTCTTGAATTTTTCCGTGTGCAGCACGCGCGTGAACGGCGTGTCGACCGGCCCCGGCGACACGGCATTGGCGGTGATCCCATGCTCGGCGAGTTCGACGGCCATCTGCCGGGTCAGCGCGATCACGGCACCTTTGGATGTGCCGTACGCAGTGCGGCCCGTGCCCACTGCGCGCATGCCCGCGACCGAGGCGATGTTAATGATCCTGCCCCACTTTTCCTTTACCATCATCCGTGCCGCAGACTGGCTGCACAATAGCGTGCCGGTGACGTTGACCTTCATCGTGTACTCGAAATGATCGAGCGGATAGTCAAGAAAGGGATAGACCTTGGCCAGGCCCGCGCTGTTGACGAGCACGTCGCAGCGTCCGAAATCCTTTTGAATGCTGGCGAAGGCGGCAGCGACGGAGTCTGCATTGCCGACATCGATTTCGACCGTGCTGACGGAAAGGCCTTCCTGAGCGAGCTGGTCGGCGGTCTGTTGGGCGGCTGCGGTGTCGCGGTCTGCGATCACTACGTGATGGCCGGTTCGGGCGAGCTGTGCGACGGATTCACCGCCTATGCCCATGGCACCGCCGGTAACGACGGCAACGCGCTGATTCTGCATCATGTCCCCTTGACGGACTGAGTCCGCTTATTGTTTTTCTAAGTACGTAATCCGATGCAGGAAACTCACCTCAGTGAAGGGCGAGAGCATGTTTCTTGCGAAAGGAGAACATACCACAACGCGAGCGCTGCTCATAGTTCCAAGGCTCAGTCTTCTCGCACGACCCGGAAGCCGCCGCCCCGGCTGCTGTACCGTATCTCGGAGGAGAATTTCCCTCTCACGGACGAGCCGACCGAGGTCGCCTTGCTGTACCAGGTGCCACCGCGTGCGACGCGTTGCCCGCAATCGCCGCCGGTCCATGCGCTGCCATTGTCCGGCGCGCCTGCGTAACTCTCGTTCCAGCAATCATCAGTCCATTCCCAGACATTGCCATACATGTCGTGCAGGCCGAAGGCGTTCGGTTTGCGCTGGCCGACCGGATGGGTGGTCTCCTCGGAATTGTCATCGAACCAGGCATGCTCGGCGAGCGAGCCCTTGTCGAAGTAGTACTCGCCCTCCGAGCCAGCACGTGCGGCATATTCCCATTCAGCTTCAGTCGGAAGCCGGTAGTGCTTACCGGTTTTTTCGGAGAGCTTGCGAACGTACTCACGCGCCAGCTTCCAGGTGACTTGTTCGACAGGATTGCGCCCGCCCTTGAACTGGGCCGGGCGCGAGCCCATGATCGCGAACCATTCGTCCTGAGTCACTTCGTACTTGCCGATCGCGAAGGCTTTGATGTTCACCGTATGCGCGGGCCGAGCGCTTTCGTCTGCGCTTTTGCCGTTCGAGCCCATGGTGAAGCGGCCCGAGGGCAGGGCAATCATTTCAGGGCACTCGGGACAATCTCTGAAAGCCGCAGGTTCGGCGGACTGGGCTGCCGCAGGAAGGATAAGCAGCGCAAGGCTAAACCGTATTATTGTTTTGATTGAGGTGTTCATGGCGCGGTTAATTGTGCGGGTAATGGTGAAGGTGATGCGATACGGGGTGGGTGAAAAGCGGGACGATAGCAGCTATTTTTGATGCGCATGATAATGTTTTGCGCTTGGGTAACTCAATAACCGTATCAAAGCAGGAGGAAAAAATGAAAAGAATCGGTGCATCGCTGCTGCTGGCAGTCTGCGTTTCTGCGTCGGCGGCGCCGTACCCGCTGGGCACGATGACCTGCGCAGATATGGGCCGTTTCGCGTCCGAGGCGCAGGGCTGGCGCGACAGCGGCATGAAGCGCGAGGAGGCTTTTGAACGGCTGGATAGCCGCAGCTTCAACGATCCGGTCGAGAAAAAGAATATGGAGAGAGTGCTGGCGATGGTCTTCGGCAGTTATGGCAAGGCCTGGACGGTCGAGAGCGCCGGCAATGCGATTCGTTCGGATTGTGAGACCGGACGCTGACGGAAAACCCTGAGATCAATGGGGCTAAGCCGGACAGCCATGCCCCTTCCTCTGCATATTTTATTAAGTCCCCTCTTTTAAATTTAAAAAGATCGTGGTGCGCAGCAGTGCGCCGCTGCACTGCAAAACGTTTTTGGCTTTTTTGCTGCAGCAGCCGGGAGATCTGGGGATGGGGTGCCCGGTTTTTGCGGTAAGTCACTGACGCTGTAGGCCATTTCCAGGCGGGTCTGTTATCTGGCATCGCAAAAAAAAAGACGCCGCCACCGACTTTGCGCGCTGTGATGCTGCGGCTTCCGATAGCGATGTCAGCCGTCGTTCGATTCTCCGGCGCGCTGTTATAAAAAAAACTTAACGCCTGATATAAAAGAATGGCTTGTTTGAATACAGATTGAATCGTATATTGCTTCCGTCACCGTAGTTTCACCAGCAGTAAAGGTTTGTTGCGGGGCAGTCTGATCGCAAGAGGCCGGGTGAGCGGGACTCACTATAACGATAAAAAGCGTACGACTTAATGGAGGAAACAACGATGAAGAATGGTGTCAACACCAAACTGAAGGTAATGGCTGGCTCTCTGATGCTGGCAGGTGCAGCAGTGGCCGTCGCTGGCGACGTCACCTGGAACCGTCTCCTGAATGCGCACAACGACCCCAACAACTGGCTGATGTACCACCAGTCGTTCAATGGCTACCACCATAGCGGTCTGGATCAAATCAATACGTCGAACGTGAAGAACCTGGGCATTGCCTGGATCCACACGCCGAACGCTACCAAGCGCGGTATCCAGTCGTTCCCGCTGGCCGTCGATGGCGTCCTCTACTACACCTCCGCTTCGGGCAAGGTGTGGGCACTGGACGGCACCAATGGCAAGGCCATCTGGAGCTACCAGGCCAAGCTCGACAATGAGCGCGGCGAAGGCACGTTCTACAACCCGTACAACCGCGGTATCGCGATCGCCCATGGCAAAGTGTACCTGGGCACCGTTGATGGCCGTGTGATCGCGCTCGATCAGAAGACCGGCAAGCCCGTCTGGGACAAGATGGTCATGACCGTCGAGAAGGGCAACAAGGGCTTCACCGGCGCACCGCTGGTCGTAAAAGACAAGATCATCATCGGCTCGAACGGTGGCGAGCTCTCCGGCTGCTGCGGCCCGATCTTCGGCATCAACGCTGAAACCGGCGAGACCGTCTGGCAGTTCGACACCATCGGCGGCGACGAGCGTTCGCGCGCTTCCTGGAAGAATGACACCTGGAAGACCGGTGGCGGCGGTGGCTGGATGACCGGTCAGTACGATCCGAAGACCAACTCGGTCTGGTGGGGCACGGCCAACCCGGCGCCTGACTATGACTACTCGGGCGACAAGTGGATGACCGAGGGCGCACGTCCCGGCGAGAACCTCTACACCTCCTCCGTTATCGTTCTGGATCCGGACACCGGCAAGCTGAAGTCCTACTTCCAGGAAATGCCGCACGATGCATGGGATTTCGACAGCGCCGTGGGTGAATTCATGCGCATCTCGAAGAACGGCAAGGACTACGTCGTTCACCCGAACAAGGGCGGCATCATCTTCGTCTACGACGGCGCCAAGGTGGGCGGCGGCAACAAGCTGGACGTTGCAAACGCCTACATGATCGGCGAGACCTTCAACTACATCAAAGGCGTAACGCCCAAGGGTGAGCTGGTGGGTCGTGTCGACTTCACCGAGGGCAAGTTCCCGAACATGTGCCCGGCGATTGACGGCTCGATCTCGTGGAACGCAGGTTCCTACAGCCCGAAGACCGGCCTGATGTACAAGGCGACGCAAGAGTGGTGCTTCGACCTCGAAGTCGTGAAGGCAGAGCGTCCGAAGGACTTCTCGGGCCAGAACTACTTCGGCGCATCGTGGACTGCGACGCATCCGAAGGGCAAGCAAGCCTACGGCACCATCCAGGCACGTGACCCGATCACTGGCAAGATGGCATGGCGCGTCGAGTACAAGTACCCTGTGCTCGCCTCGCTGCTGTCGACCAAGGGCGACCTCGTGTTCGTTCCGGGTGCTGATGGCGTGTTCCAGGCACTGGATGCCAAGACCGGCAAGGAACTGTGGAGCCACAACAATGGCCTTGGCCACCATGGCGGCGTGATCAGCTACAGCGCGAAAGGCAAGCAGTACGTTGCCGTCGTGACGGGCTGGGGCAGCCACGTGGCAGGTAACTACGGTCCTCTGTTCGGTTCGCCGTTCAGCGAAATGCCGACCGACAACGGTCAGCTGATCGTCTACTCGCTCAAGTAATCAGAGTGATGGAAGCGGGAAGTGAAAACTTCCCGCTTTTTTCGTTGGTGCCTGCCCGGGTCAGCATTCCCGGGCAAGTGCCGGCAAGCAGTGCAGCAGTCATCAGTACCTGAGAGTTGTGCGCAACAAGAGTACGCAACAAGATAATAAGAACGAACCATTGGAGTAGAAATGAGCAACACGTATCGCGGCATCAAGGCGTTGGGCCTGATCGCCATCGCAGGCCTGTTGAGCGCCCCCGCATGTGCGCAGGATGCACAAGAGATTTCCCCCGAAGATGCCAAAAAGCTGTTCGCCGCCAGCTGCAGCTGGTGTCATGGCAGTTTCGGCATGAAGGCCGGCAAGGGTGGTCCCAAGCTTGCCGGTATTGCGAAAGATGAGGAGGGTGTCTACAACACCATCGTGAAGGGGCAGGGCGCGATGCCCAGCTTCAAGAACACACTGACCGAAGTGCAGGCTCGCGCACTGGCAAAGTACATCAAGTCGCTGCCCAACGAGTGATACCGTGCTGACATCGGCGGCGATGCCGAAACCCTGCCCTGCGCGAAGCCGCGCAGGGTTGGCGGGTCAGCTTAGTGGTCCCTGTTGAACACCAGTTTGGCGACGGCGCCATCGAACTTGCCGCCACCATCGAGCATCTGTCCCTCGCGCTTGTTCTTCAGCGAGACGGCGAAATTCGCGCTGCCCTTGCTGGGCACCGAGAACGTCAGCGTCTCTCCGTCAAAGGCTAGCCGGGCAAGATCGATCTCCTGGTCGCCGAACTCATCCGTAAGATTGGTAAAGCTGATGCGGCCCCGGTTTTCTTTTTCCAGCACGAGCGTGGCTTTGCCGCTGCTCATGCCGATGTACCAGACGCCCGACCACTGGCCTTGCAGTGCTGCGAGGTCGGCCGCAAGGGCTGTGACCGATGTTGTCAGCAGCGACAATGTGAGCGCGCTGGCACGCCACAGTTTGATTGCTTGCATGAAGTCTCTCCCCTACCCACTCATCCAGCAGAGCACCCCATGAAAAAAAATTCACAGCGTACCCCGGTCCGACTGGGCCTGTCATTGTTGTTATTGCTGGCAGCGCAGTTTGCGTTTGCACAGGCCGTCGAGATCAAGCTTCAGCGGCAAGGCGAGTATACCTTCATCACCGGTGGCCAGAATGACGAAGAGACTGCCGCGATGGATGCGCAGGCGCCCAAGTATCCGATTCAGCTGACCTTCCGCAAGGGAGGACAGACCCAAGGCGTGAAGGACGTGACCGTCAGGGTGCGCGATGTCCGCAATGAGGTGATGGTCGAGACGGTCACAAAGGGGCCTTATCTGTACATTAACCCGCCCGCCAGCGGACGTTTCACGATTGAGGCAGAATTGGGAGAAGAAAAGCTGTCCATGACCAGGGATCTGGTCGGCAGGCGCTATCTGCACCTGCTGTTCGAATTCGGCCGCGCCAAAAAGGAGTGACCCGTTACGGGCGCTGAGGATGTCGCGGTCCTTCTGAGGAATGATCGCGATGCCCGGCAGATTGCTGACCCTGACGAGTACTGTCTTTGCCGCTGCGCTGATGCTCTGTGGTGGTGTGTGCATGGCGGCCGGGCCGAATGCCGCAAACGCCAACCAGCGCATGTACGAGAAGTACAAGAGCGAGCAACAGAAATTCCTGGATGACTTCGATGGCGCGAGCATACAGCTCGAAACCCATGAGCTTTTGCCGGTCGTGTTCCGGACCATACAGCGGCTCTCGCGCTACGCACCGCCTCCTGAGTATCCTGAGCTGATTTACCTTCCTACGCCGGAGCTGAGCCAGCTCGCCTGCAAAGGCACCTGTAGCGTGCTGGGGCACTATGCGGGAGGTCGTCAGATTTATCTTGATGACCGTCTCAAGCCGCTGACGAACCTCTTTGACCGGTCCGTGCTGCTGCACGAAGTGATTCACTACCTTCAGGGGCTGGAAGGCAGTCATTACGCTGATCCCGCCGATACGGGCGACGATGCGCACCAGTGCCGTCTCTGGTACAAGCGGGAGCGCGAGGCCTACGCGATACAGGAGGCCTATCTGATCATGGTGTCGAGCCCGGTGCGGGCCGGTTACTTCCCGGCCCGTTCACCGTGCTGAGCGATCAGGTCTGATTCGACGGCGCGCGTTCGTCCTCGAACTCGCCGTGGTGCCAGGTGCCGCTGAAAAGCCGGCCATCCGGTGTGCGCATCTGACCATGGCCATGCGGATGGCCATCGGCCCAGGCGCCCTCGTACCAGCTGCCATCTTCGTGTTCGTAGCGGCCCTTGCCATGCTGCAGGCTGTTCTTCCAGTCGCCGGTGTAGGTGCCGTCCTTGCGGGTCAGCTTGCCCTTGCCCTCGGCCCAGCCCCGCACCATGGTGCCCTCGTAGACTTCTTTCTGCACGCCTTTCATGTACCAGGTGAGCTTGCCCTGGCCGTGCGCGAAGTTGTCTTTGCAGGGGCCGCTCCAGCTGATGCTCTCGCCCTCTTGCGGGAAGATATTGGCAACCTTGCATCCGCGCTTGTCAGTGATCCATTCCACATCATTCGCAAGGCTCGTTAATGGCAAGGCAAGCAGCAATGACAGGCCGAGCCGGCTCAGTAATTTTCCGATCGAGATTTTCATTTTCTTTATTTTTTCAGTGATAACAGGGTGGCAAATCGTCCTCGCCCGGTCTCCGACGGACACTTCGTGCCACGGGCGGTATTACGTTACCACCAATGGAAAATTTGCGTGAGACGGGGCCCGCCGGGCCGCGGCAAGAGAGGCTGGGTCAGTCAGCGCTGCTCGACCTGAGCCGTTCCAGCCCTGCGGCAAGCGCGCGGTGAAAACGCTCCGGATCCTGCATTTGCGGTGCGTGACCGAGGTCGGGGAACAGCACCAGATCGGCGCGGGGAATCGCCGCCGCAGTACGTCGCGCAAGCTCAGGATAATCACCCAGGCGGGCGCGTACATCGGGTGAGACAAGGTCTTTGCCGATGGCGGTGTTGTCTTTCTCACCGATCAGCAGCAGTACGGGCATGCGCAGCCTGCCGAATTCATAGAGCACGGGCTGATGGAAGATCATGTCGTAGACCAGCGCTGAATGCCAGGCAACGGTGTTGCGTCCCGGGCCGCGAAACATCCCCGCAAGCATCTGCACCCACACCTCGTACGACTCCCGCCACTCATTCACGTAGTAGGTCGTGCGCTCATAGTTGCGGATGCGCTCGTCAGTCACCTGCAGTTCGCGCGCGTACCACTGATCGATGGTCAGTGAAGGCACGCCCTCGGCCTTCCAGTCTTCCAGACCAATCGGATTGACCATCACCAGCTGCTCGACCTGTTCCGGGAACATCAGTGCGTAGCGTGTGGCCAGCATGCCGCCCGTGGAATGACCGATCAGTGTTACGCGCGTCACGCCCAACTTATCCAGCAAGCCACGCGTGTTGTGGGCAAGCTGCTGAAAGCTGTATTGATATGCATTGGGCTTGCTCGATTTGCAGAAACCGATCTGATCGGTGGCGATCACGCGAAAGCCTTGCTGCGACAAAAAGCGCATCGTGCCTTCCCAGGTCGCGCCGCAAAAATTTTTGCCATGCATGAGCACGACGGTACGGCCATTCGGCTTGTCTGCGGGCAGATCCATGTAGGCCATCTGCACCGGCTGGCGCTGCGATTCGAACGCAAAACGTTTGACCGGGAACGGGTAGGCGAAGCCTTCCAGCTCCGGCCCGTAGACCGGCGGTTCGCCAGCGAGAGCGGGGCCTGCCAGCGTCAGCATCAGTATCAGCACGGCTGATCGCAGCGCGCAGGCCAGCGATCGCGTCCATGAACCGCGCGATGCCGTGTTATTTTCTTGCGGCGGACGATTCATCATGGTTGATCATCTGTGATCAGGTGTGATCAGCTGCACAGTCGTGAAACCGGCTCAGGGTTTCACGAACTTGAGTGTCATGCGATCGGATTCGCCAATGGCCAGATACCGGGCACGCTCGGCATCGGGCACGTCTCTCAGATTGGGCGGCAGGTTCCACACACCACCTGGATGATCTTTGGTATCGCGGGGATTGTTGTTGATGTCCGAGGACGCGACGAGCCGGAAGCCTGCCTTTGTTGCCGCCTCGATCACGTAGGACTCTGTCATGTAGCCGGAGTCGATCTGCCCCTTGAGGGGGGTATCCGGCTTCGCCCGGTGTTCTACCACGCCAAGTATGCCGCCTGGTTTCAGGGCCTTGAAAAAGCCGCTGAACATCGCCGCGGTATGGCCGGCTTTGGCCCAGTTGTGCACATTCCTGAACGTGAGCACCAGATCCGCCGTGCCCGCGGGCGCGAAGTCCGGCGCGGTTGCATCGAAACTGACGATGACCGGCATCCCGTACAGGCCGGGATCGCTCGACATGCGCTGACGATAGTCGGCATCGCGGCGCTTCATGACCTCGGGCGATTGCTCCGTCAATTTTGGCACTGCTGCGTAATACCGGCCCCGTGTCTTCAGCGTCGGCGCGAGGATCTCTGAATACCAGCCCGCGCTGGGCGAAATCTCGACCACCGTCATCTCAGGTTTCAGGCCAAAGAAAAGCAGGGTCTCTTTCGGGTGGCGATATTTGTCGCGCGCCCGGTTACTGTCGCTGCGATGAGCGCCGGCGATGGCCTCATCGAGCAAGGGCTCGACGTCCATCGAGTGCGCAGGGCCTGACAGCAGCAGGCTGGCAGCAGCGGTCGCGAGGATGGCTGCTGCGACCCTCAGCGTGGTGGCGAAACGTGCGCGGTCATTGTTCGACATGCAAACCTCATTGGCGAAAGTGCAGGGAAGCGCCATAGTAACGCGAGGTCAGCCAGGTCTGCAGGCGGGGTTCAGCGCATCTCCACGGGGGCCGTGAAGGCATAGCCCAGCCGGTGGGCAGTTTCCAGCGGCAGCTCAGTGCCCAGCTGCTCCTTGGCTTTGTTGCGCAGCCGGCGAATGAGTATCTCCATGCGTCGCATGTCATAAGTCGCGGGCTGATGGCCCAGCGCGATCACGATATCGTTCTTCGATACAGCGGCGCCCGGCGAGTGGGCCAGCATCTGGATCACCTGCGCTTCAGAGTGGGTAAGCTTCAGAGCACGTCCCGAGGGCGCGGCCAGTGTCCAGTTGATCTTGTCCAAGGTCCAGGTGGTACCTGCGGGTGTCAGCAGCCGCTTCAGGAGTTTTTGCACCAGCAACGACAGTTCTTCCAGCTGGACCGGTTTGACCAGATAGGCGTCTGCACCGGACTGCATACCAGCGATACGCTCTTGTGGGTGGCCGCGTGCACTGCAGATCACCAGTCCGGCTTTTCCCACCGGATTGGCCTCCAGCCATTGGAGCGCATCGCCGTCGGGCAAGCCGAGGTCCAGCACCATCAAATCCATCACATGTTTAGACCGCCATAGCGTTGCGGCGTGGAGGCTGCCGACGCCCTCCGCACGCAGGCCATCCATGTTCAGGAAAGTGACCATTGCCTCTCGCAATGGCGCTTCATCTTCGACGACCAGCACGCGGCCGGCTTGTTGAGGAACTGCGTTCATAAAATATTTATTGTTTTGGTGTTTGTGCTGAGCGGTTCATCGTCAGCTTCCGGAAACCACAGTGTGAACGTGCTGCCGTGACCGGGCTCGCTGAGCATATCGATATGGCCGTAATGATTATTGACGATATTCCTCACAAACGGCAATCCCAGCCCGGTGCCCCGTGCACCGTCATCTGTGGAAATGCGAAAGTACTCTTGGAAAATTTCCTCATGATGCTCGGGCGCGATACCTCTGCCAAGGTCTTTGACGCTAATGCCAACGAAGCCGGGTTTGTGGCAGGAAGCGATCGTGATCTCGCTGTTGGCTTCTGAATATTTACAGGCGTTATCCAGCAAGTTCAGTAGGGCGATGTCCAGTAATTCTTTGTCAGCATGAATCAGCTGTACGGCAGGGTTCATGAGCACTCTGACCGTGTGCTGCTCGACGAATGCCCGATTCTCTTGCAGGAATTGCGGCAGCCACTGGGTAATCATGATGGGCGTCACTGTCATTGGTCTCATGTCCGGCCTTGCCTGTCCGTCAGACAGCCATTTGTCGAACATTTTAACTAGTCGCTGAGTGGCTCCTGCAATCGCATCCAGTCGATGGTGGTGATAGGAGACGCCTGAAGGCAACGCATTTCTCATGAGTGCCACCTGACTGTCGATGATAGCCAGCGGATTTCGGAATTCATGGGAGATCAGCGAACCGAAACGCACATACTGGGCCAACACGGCTTTTTCCGAGGCCAGCGACAGGTTCAACTGTGCGGTTCTTTCCTCGACAGCCTTTTCGAGGCGCTGCTCGCTTTCTTTCATCACCTGCATCAGCTGGGCGCTGGAAGCCAGTGCTTGTTGCTGGGCCTGCTCGCGTTCGTCCCTCTCGTGCCTCACCGTGTCGGCGAGCGCAAAGGCGAGCAGGAGCATCTCTGCTGCCGAAGAGATCTGCACGCTGTACGCAGTAAAGGCATTGGTCTGCACCAGACCAAAGATGCGGAGGCTGGCTACGACGCCGCCCGCCAGTAGCAGGCACCAGGCAAGCAGGAAGAAGCGCGAACCCGGAACTTTGCGACGGAGTGCCGCAATACCTGTCCCGATGATCAGGGGAGTTGCAATAAGCGATGTGAAAATGAATGCTTGATAGATCCAGTATTTCGGTATTTCCACATACAACGAGACTGCTAGTAGCAGCGCAATGGCAGCACTGATGACGGCTGATGCATGCAGCGCGCGTGTGCTTTTCGGCGCGACCTCCTGTCCTTTAAGAAAGGACACTGCAAACTCGATACCGAAAACCAATGAGCTGCTGATGAACAGTGTCTGAGAAATGACATCGAATTCCGATGCATTCGGCCACAGGAACAAACGCCCGAAACCATTCCCGGCAAAAATACCCAGCCCCAGCAGGCTGCAGAACAGCGAATAAAGAAGAAAACGCAGATCTTTCAGCGATAACCAAAGGAAGAAATTGTAGATTAGCAGCGCGAGCAGTCCGCCGAAATACAACGCCTGCACGGTTAATGTTTTCTGAGCTTCTTCGTAGAACGACTTGGGTTTCCAGACATTGATGGGCACGGTCAGTGCATATTGGCTCCGCAGGCGGAAGTAATAGTTGCGCGGTTCAGTCCCGGCGTTGAACGGGAAAAGAAAAAATCGATGCGCGACTGGGCGCGATGAGAACGGAAGTGCAGAACCTGTGAAGACTGGCGGCTGATCTGGCGAATAAAAATCGATATTCTCTAAACCGAGGTAAGGGATCTCTATCAACCAATTCGTCGGCGCATCCTCCGTCCGGGAGATTGTCAGCTTTAGCCAGAAAACCGATTCGCTGAAGCCCAAGTTGATATCACCCGGTTTAGGCCAAGGACGGAATTTCTCTTCGAACTCGGGTGCGCTGACGTCAGCAAGGTTGAGTCGCCCGCTGGGGTCTTCCAGCAAAGACACCTCACCAGACATGCTGTGTACAGTTTCATTTTTGAGAAGAGCCAGGCAATGACCCGGCGGCGCGGTCACGCCCCCCAAAAAAAGTGCGAAAAGCAGAGCGGCGGCTCGCGCAGAGATTTTCCGGAGATTTCGCATTCGCGCATTGTAGTTGCCAGCGGTGACTGGCAATCGCTTGTCGGATTATGTCGGTTTATGTCGAGAAAAGTCACTGGTAAGCATTCGCGGTAATTCTTACACTTTCGTAGGGTTCTGCAAAGAAACTTTTCATTTAATTAATGCGCTCGCGAGAGGCTGGTGAACCCAGTGCGAACTTAACCATAGCAGCCGGCCCATTTCGCTTTTCCCTGCTCGTGTGACGCCCATTGGAATGCTGACGGATGCTGTCCCGTGATGGGATAACCCGGGCACAGGCGGGCTGGACGCCACCGCTAAACCGACATCACGCCATAGAAGAGAGGCTCTTATGTTTACTCAAGTTGTCCCGGTCAATAAAGACCGCCATGGTGACAAGAAAGTGCGGCTGACGAGCGACTTTCGCTTTGCCGGAAAATTTCATCTGGCGTACGTGACTGTTCATGAGTTCGTGCGCGCTGCCGCGACGTATCCGTTGATCTTCCTCGAGGACAAAGAACGGGACGAATTCCGCCCGGTCGCGCTGCTCGGTCTGGACGCTGGTGAGAATCTCTTCGTCGACGATAAGGGCAAGTGGGATGCCAACTACATCCCTGCGATCATTCGCCGCTACCCCTTTGCACTGACCAAGGCTACCGATGCTGATCGCTACATTGTCTGCATTGACGAGGCCAGTGAGTTGCTAAATGAGAGTGAGGGCGCGCCATTATTCGACAACGAGGGCAAGCCGACTCAGGTGATCGAGAACGTCAAGCGTTATCTGACTGAACTGCAGCAAATGGATCTGGTAACGCAAGAGTTCACCCGCTTCCTTGCACAGAACAATCTGCTGACGCCGCTCAGTATGCGCGTTAACGCTGCCGATCAGGTTCGAAATATCACCGGCGGATATGTGATCAACGAGGAGCGCTTGAACAACTTCTCCGATCAGAAATTCCTCGAGATTCGTGAAAAGCGCTATTTACCCGCGATCTATGCGCATCTGGTCTCGTTGCCTCAAATCGAGCGGCTGGTGAATATAAAGCAGGGTCATTCGCCTTCGCATGTTGCGCCAGAATCTGCGCCAGATGTAGCCGACGCGGATGGCAAACTGATAGCTCCCCGCAAGCGCCGCACGGAAACGCTCCAGTGACCTGCGGCGCGTACGGCCGCAGGTACTCCTTCACCGAAGTCCCGAGATGCGTGACTTGTCAGTGAAAACTCCCTGCCTGCTCTTGTTGGCCGGCTGCCTTGCCGCCGTGCCGTCGGTCGCGCTCGCGGAATCAGCGGAGGCCACCGCGCTGCCGCCTGAGCTCAGCATGAAGCGTATGGTCAGTCAACTGTTGTTGGCGAATAAGACTGTGCGCTCAAAGCGCAATGAGCATGGCATCGCGATCACGGGTATTGACCGCGCCGAGGGTGCCTTTCAGCCCCAAGTGACGGCCTCCGTCACGAATGGCAATTCATCGATGAGGAACACGACCGAAGAGCGTGTTTTCCGTCCCGGGTCGATCTACAGCAAAAGCAGCACTGACTACAGTGTCGCCGTTAGCAAACTGTTTGCGCCTGGTACCAAAGTGGAGGCCAAGACCACGATGTCACGCTTCATGACCAGCGTGCTGGAGCAGCAGCCGGAAAACAAAGGTGATAACTACCGTACTTACTATGGTTTGTCGGTGACCCAGCCACTGGCGCGTGATTTCGGCCCCGAGGCCACCCTTGCCAAGGTACACATTGCGGAGCTTGACGTTAGCGCTGCGGATCTCGGTGCGCGCGACACCGCCAGTACGGTGACAGCCGAGGGCCTGCTCACTTACCTCGATCTCTTGCTTGCGCAAGAGCGGGTAGCGATGTCAGAAGAACGAATTGATGTTGGTAATCGTCTCCTCGCCCAGGCGAAAGACCTGCAAAAGCAAGGACGCCTGCCGATGGCCGATGTCTGGGAAGTTGAAAGCTCACTATTGCGATACCAATCCGGATTGACTGAGGCAAAACAACAGCAGCGCGAGCGGATGAACAAGCTTCGTACGCTGTTGATGGCGACGGCGGCCCAGGTGCCTGAAATGCTGAAAGCGACTGAGCCCCTGCCTCAGCAAACCGGCGAGCCCGCATCGGCAGATAGCAGCTTGCGGGTGGCGCTCGATAAGCGAGACGACTATCGCATGAGGCGTGTGATGGCCGATCGCGAAGGCGTGCAGCTCGCCTATTCCAAAAACCAGACGCTGCCGCGCATTGATCTGATCGCCAGCTATGGGTTGAACGGATTGGCGTACTCCGTCAATGATGCTTACATGTACAGCTCCATGCGCGATTTCCCGACTTGGAACGTCGGCTTCCAGATGAATTTCCCGCTGGGCGAAAACCGTCAGGCCAAGGCCGATATGGTGACCGCGCGCATTCGGCAGGAAGATGCGTTGCTGACACTGCACGCGCTAGAGGTGTCGATTGCCAATGACATCGACACCAGCGTAGGGCTCATCAATAGCGCTGCTGAGCGGTGGATGCAGATGCGCGAGGTGGCACAGCGCGAAGAGCAGCAGCTCGATCTGGAGCGCAAGCGTCTTCTTGCCGGCCGCAGCGGCATGCGCGAAATTCTGTTTCGCGAAGAGCGCGCGCTAAACGCGCGCTTTGCCGTCGTCGAGCAGCAAATCGCGTATGTACGTGCGGAGACGCTGCTGCATGCAGCACAGGGAACGCTGCTGGAACGATTTCAGGCCCAGTGAACACGTGACCATGGCGAACAGTTTGATTCCCCGCGCTGCATTTCTCACGCTAGGCCTCGTTACGGCGCTGGCAGGCAGTCCTGCGTTGCGGGCGCAAGCAGTGCAGCCCGTGTCGCTAGGAATTACCCAGGCACTGAAAGAAGTGAAGCTCGGAATGACCGTGGCCGGGCGCGTCGATGCCATTCTCGCGCATGAGGGCATGCGGGTAAGCAAAGGCGATCTGCTGCTGCATCTTGATCGCTCACTGGAAGAGCTGGAGGTCAGGCGTCGCGAAGTAATGCTTGAGGATGTGGCCAAGCTCGAAGAGCTGCGTGTGCGCGAACAGATGCTGACCGAGCAGGTCGCGCATGCGCGCTCACTGCTGGAGTCGGGCGGCGTCTCGCGCAAGCAGGTTGAGGATGAGGAACTTGCGCTGCAGGCGGCGATCGCTGAGCGCAAGGCGATCGAGCACGCCAAGCGTCGCGAAAAAGTCGAGCTTGACCTTGCGCGAGAAGCTTATGAGCGCCGTCACATGCGCTCGCCAATCAACGGTGTTGTCACCAAGATCCTACCCCGTATCGGCGAAAGTGTTCCGCCGAACGAAGCTATCGTTACCGTGGTTGATATAAGCCGTGTGCGCTTCAACGGTACTTTTCCATCCGCTTCATCGATCCGGCTGCGTGCAGGTAACGTCGTGACCATCCGTGTACAGCAAGAGGGGAGGCCCCTTACCCGCCAGGCCCGCGTGACCTTTGTCTCCCCGGTCGCCGACCCATCCAGCGGACTCGTAGAGCTGATCGCCGAATTCGACAATCCGGATGGCTCGGTCCGTCCCGGCATGGCGGGGCAGATCGTGGCCGTGGCTGGCGCGCGCTGAGGCTGGCATGGAACGTCAGAACCTGCCCCTGCTTGATCCTGCGCTGGCCCCGTCGCAGCTGCCTCGGTTGGCTGCGATGGCAGGCTATGAGGGCCCTGCGGGCGAGTTCTGGCCACTGTACCTCCAGGTGGTGGCACAGGCTTTTGCCGCACGGCGCACGCTGCTGATGCTGCGCACGCCAGCGAATCCCTGGCAGGCGGTTTTGCAATGGCCGATGGAGGCGCCTGACCAGCCCGGCGATGCCGAGCGCTTGCTGGAACTCTCGGAGCGGGCGTTGCATATTTCGGCAGCCTGCACCGACGACGCCATCGAGCCCTGCATGATGTCTGTGCTGCTCAAGGCGTCTGTCCATGGACCGCATACCGACACCGTGCTCGTCATCTGCCGCGACGAGCCCATGGTCGCGCCATTGTCGCTATGGCAGAACCTTGCCGAACTGGCCGCCACAGTGCCGCTGCAGTATCAGTTGGGCATGGAAACTCCCGAGACACGCGTAGAGCAGGTCGGTGCTCATCGTCTGCATGACCTGATGCGCCTGATACTAAGGCTCGGTCAGGAGCCACATTTCCTGCAGCTGGCTCTTGCCCTGTGCAACGACCTTGCGGTTCGCTACCGCTGCGATCGCGTATCCCTCGGTTGGGCTGAGAATGGTTACGTGCATTTGTCTGCGGTCAGTCACATCGAGAAATTCGACCGTCATTCCAGCGCCGCGCACGATCTTGAACAAGCGATGGAAGAGGCGCTCGAGCAGGAAACCGAAATCCACTATCCGTTCCCTGCAGGCGCCAAGCAAGTCAATCGCGCCCACGAGGCGTACGCCCGCCAGCACGGTGCGACCCATCTGACGTCAGTCCCTCTGCGCCACCGCGATCGGGTTGTCGCTGTACTCACCCTGGAGCGGCGCGAGGGTTTGCTGAACGAGGCTGAAGCGTGGGAAGTGGGCCTAGTGGCGCGCGCATGTGTGCGTCCGCTGGCCGATTTGCACAAGCAGGATCGCGGTGTCGCCGATGCGGCGATGGATCGTTTTCGCCACTGGCGAGAGCAGCTTGTTGGCCCCCACCACTCGGCATGGAAATTCGCGGGTCTGTCAGCGGTTGTCTTGCTTGCTTTTCTGGTGTTGTTTCCATGGGCGTACAAAGTCGATGCCAGTGTGACACTGCGCAGCAAGGACCTGGTGTTTCTGCCCGCGCCTTTTGACGGCTACCTGAGACAGGTAAAAGTTGAGGCGGGCGACCGAGTTGTCAGAGGAGCGGTGCTGGCGGAGCTGGACACGCGCGATCTCGTACTGGATGAATCGATGACGGTCGCTGACGTTGCCCGCTACCGGCAGGAAGCGCAGAAAGCGCAGGCAGCCCGGCAGTTGGCGGACATGCAGATATCACTGGCGCGTCTGGCGCAGGCACAGGCCAAGCTTGACCTCATCCGACAGCAGCTGGAGACGGCAAAGATACGCGCGCCGTATGCGGGTATTGTGGTCGAGGGTGATCTGCGCAAGAACCTTGGCTCGCCGGTCAGAAAAGGCGACCTGATGCTCAAAATGGCTCAGCTCGACGACAACTACGTTGAGCTGGAGATAGATCAGGCTGATGTGCACGAAGTGAAGATCGGCACGCGCGGCCAATTCGCGCTGGTGGGCCAGCCGGATCAGAAATTCGGGCTGATCATCGATCGTATGGATCCGGCCGCCACACAGCGCGAAGGCCACAATGTGTATATAGCGCGTGGCCGAGTCGAATCTGCGCCGCAGGGTTGGTGGCGTCCCGGCATGGGCGGCACGGCCAAATTGGAGGCGGGCGACCGTAGCCTCATCTGGGTGTTGACGCATCGTACCGTGCGTTTCCTGAGACAGGTGTTCTGGCTATGAGCGAGATGCACGGCGATTCGCGGATCTTCAGCGATGCCTGGCATCGCGTGGCGGCCGTGCGCGTCGCCCTTCGCACTAGCGTTCGCGCGCACCGACAGCTGTTTCATGGCGAGCACTGGGTGGTGCTGCGCGATTCTTTGTCGAATGACTGGTATCGCGTGTCTGCAGATGCTTATGCATTCCTGTCGCGGCTGTCACTCGGACAGACTGTCGATGAGGTCTGGGCTGCGATGATGGAGTCAGACCCTGACCACGCGCTGACCCAGGAAGAAGTCGTGAATTTGCTGGGACAGCTGAATCTCTCGAATCTGCTGCACTATGACCGCAGCACTTCGGCAGCCAGCCTGTTTGAGCGTTACCGCCAGCGGCGCAAGAAAGAGACGCTGTCGAAATGGATGGGATTCCTGTCGCTGAAGATACCGCTGGTCGACCCTGATCGCTGGCTTGACCGCTGGCGCGAGCCGATAGGCTGGCTGCTGAGCCCTTGGGGAGCAGGCCTGTATCTGTTGCTGCTCGTCGCGGCGATGCTAGCGCTGGTCAATAACGCCGACTCGCTGTTCAAGCAATCTGAGGGCATTCTCGCACCGGGTAATCTGATAATGCTCTATGCCGGTTTCCTGATCGCGAAGCTGGTGCATGAATTCGGTCACGCAGCAACCTGCAAACATTTCGGCGGAGAGGTGCACTCCGTTGGCGTGATGCTACTGATTTTCGCACCCGTGCCTTTTGTCGACGCGACCGCTACCTGGGGCTTCCGCAACCGCCGGCACCGGATGCTGGTGGGTTTTGCCGGCGTCATGTTCGAGCTGTCCGTCGCTGCGGTTGCAGCGCTGGTGTGGGCTCATACCGCGCCCGGTCCCGTGAATGCGCTCGCCTACAACATTATTTTTGCGTCCAGCGTATCGACTGCACTGTTCAATCTCAATCCCCTGATGCGTTTCGATGGCTATCACATGCTCGTCGATTTCATCAACGTGCCTAATCTTTACCAGCGCTCACGCGATCAGCTGCGCTATCTGGCCGAGCGCTTCCTCTTGGCGCTGCCGTCGGCGCAGCCAGCCGCGCGCTCGCGCAAGGAGGTTCTGCTGCTCCCGCTGTACGGTATCGCGAGCATCGCGTACTGGGTGATGCTGATGTCAACACTGGTTTTCATGGTCGCGCAACAGTACCTCGACCTCGGTGTCGCACTGGCCTGGATCATGGGGTTCACCGCAGTGATCTTGCCTCTGTTCAAGCTGCTGCGCTTTTTAATGACCAATCCGCGGCTTGGGCTGCACCGGCAGCGCGCGATCTCGATCAGCTGCGGGCTGGCCCTGCTGACGCTCGCCTTCCTGGGTGCCGTGCCGATGCCCGAGCGGGTGCGCGTGCCCGGGATGGTCGAGGCCGCGAATTACCGTCAGCTGTACAGCGACACTGCCGGCAACGTTGCGCAAGTGCTGGCAGAGCCCGGCACGCGCGTCAAAGCCGGGCAGGCGCTGCTGCGCATGGACAATCCGCAGCTCACGGCCGAGCTGCAGTCTACCCGCATGCAGTTAGAGCAGGTCACTGCGCAATCACTTCGCGCGATGGCCGTGTCGTTGTCAGAGCTGCCACCGCTTCAGCAGCAGCGGCAAGCGTTGGAGGAGACGCTCGCCGAGCTCCAGCGGCAGGAACGTGCACTTCTTGTGGTCGCGCCCATCGATGGCATCTGGGCAGCGTCGGATGGGGACGTCGCCAAAGGGCGCTGGGTCGCGCGCGGCGGTCCGCTGGGCACGGTGGTCGATGCGAATGGCGAATGGCGCTTCGTTGCCGTGCTGCCTCAGGTCTCTACCTTCTTGTTCGAGGGTGAGCTCAAAGGCGCCGAAATTCGTATCGCAGGTCAGGAGGATAACAATCTGGTTGCCCGCGACGCGCGTGTGCTGCCGCACGAGCAGGGTGTGCTGCCCTCGCGCGCACTCGGCATGGCCGGCGGTGGCGATATCGCGGTGCAGCCGAATGATCCGCAGGGTGTGACGGCAGCCGAGCCATTTTTCCGCGTACTGGCGCAGCTGCCTGCCACCGCCCATGAAGGGCCGGCACTGATGCACGGCCGCCTGGGCGTGATGAGGCTTGATCTTGGCAGACGTCCGCTGTTATCGCAGGGCGAACGCGCACTGAGGCAATTTTTCCAGAGGAAGTTCCGCGTATGACAGCGCTCGCCTTGCCACCGCTGACTCGCCTGCCCGAAGGGCTGGACGCGATGCTGCATGCGTGGCAGGGCCGCTGGCGCCGCCGCCGGCGCAACGCGAGCGCCATGCTCGATGAAGCCCGATCCTGCCTGCGAATCTGCGAATCACTGCGCTCGCTCGATGACACGGTGCTGGAGCAACGTATGGCCAACATGCGCGAGGCCTTGCGGCGTGATCCGCGCAATGCGCGCGGTCAGCTGGTGGAGGCACTGGGCATCGTGGGGCAGCTGGCTTGGCGCACGCTGGGCAAGCAGCCCTATGCGGTTCAGTTCATGGGTGCGCTCGCGCTGCATCGTGGCTGGCTGGCCGAGATGGCGACCGGCGAAGGAAAGACACTGACCGTATCCCTCGCAGGCGTGTTGGCGGGCTGGACCGGCCGGCCGTGTCATATTCTCACTGCCAACGATTATCTCGCCGAACGCGATGCCGCTGACATGACGCCGTTGTACGAAGGCTGCGGCGTAAGTGTTGCGTCCATCGCGGGCGAGCATGAGCCGCCACAGCGTATGGAGGCCTATCGCGCCGACGTCGTGTACACGACCGCCAAAGAATTGCTCGCCGATCATTTGCGTGATGTGTTGGCCGCTCGCTCGGGCAAGGGGGCTGACCATGCATCTTTCGAGAAATGGCTGGGCGTGCCGCGACAGAGCGAAGCCTCGCCGGTGCTGCAATCCCGCGGACTGCATACGGCGATCATCGACGAGGCCGACAGCGTGCTCATCGATGAAGCAGTAACGCCGTTGATCTTGTCTTTCCCGCGTAAGCGTCCCGGTTTTTCCGAGGCGGTTCTATGGGCTCGCGACTTTGCTGACCGGCTGGTCGAGGGAGAGGATTTCAGCATCGTGCATCGCACGCGATCGGTGGCCCTGCTGCCGCGCGCGCGCGAACTCATGCTAGCGCAAACACAGCAGTTGCACCCAATGTGGCGGCCGCTGGCACGGCGCGAAGAATTATTGCGCCATGCGCTGACTGTGCGCTGCTTTTTTCACTTGGGCCATCAGTATCTGGTGCACGACAACGAGATTGTGCTGCTGGATGAGTTTACCGGCCGTATGACACCAGGCCGCACGCTCTCTGCCGGTCTGCATCAGGCCATCGAGGCGCGCGAAGGTCTGGACCTCACTGATCCGAATGAATCGATGGTGCAGATGAGCTTCCAGTCTTTCTTCCGGCGTTTCCGTCACCTTGCGGGTACCTCTGGCACTGCGAGAGAGGCGGCGAATGAGCTGTGGCGAATTTTCCGGCTTGCAGTGCTGCCGATACCTACACACCGTCCGCGTCAGACCGTGGAGCTTCCGTTGCTGGTGCTGCCGACTGTGGCTGACAAATGGCGGGCCACTGTGGACGAGATAGCTCGCGTGCACGCCACCGGACGCCCGGTGCTGGTAGGCGTGCGCAGCGTTCAGGCCAGCATGGAACTGTCCTACCAGCTAACGCAGCATGGACTGGAGCATAGCGTGCTGAATGCCGAACGCCATGCAGAAGAAGCCGCACTGGTTAGCCATGCGGGTGAAGAGGGGCGCATCATGATCGCCACCAACATGGCCGGCCGTGGTACCGATATTCACCTGACAGCGACAGTGAAGCAGATCGGCGGTCTGCATGTGGTTATCGCTGAGTGCAATGAATCGGCGCGCGTTGACCGGCAGCTGGCCGGACGCTGTGGACGTCAGGGCGATCCGGGCAGCGTTACCCGGCTGCTCAGCCTGGAAGATCCGCTGCTGCAGCGTTACCTGTCCCCGCTGACTCTGCGCGCAATGCGCGTTTTGCTGGCGAGTCGCTCCGTCGATCTTCTGCGCCGGTTGGCAATGCGCTTGTTGAAAACCGTGCAGCGACGATCGGAAGTGGATGCGTTTGCGCGCCGCTGGAGCGTGCTGAAATCCGACGACTGGCTGGAATCGGCGCTGCCATTCCAGGCCGATGCACGTTGAGGAATGGACATGACGCCCAATTTCATGCCCCTCAACGCTAACCGGCATCGCTACCTGAAGCTGCTGCAGCATCAGGGCTATCGTCATGCGCGCGCTTTCGCCCAGTCTGATGTGCTCCTGGCCGAGTTCGGCCGAGCATCAGCGCACTACCCGATTGTGTTCGCTGCGCATGCGTCGGGCTCGATCAGGCCAGTGGTCTTGCTGTCAACTGATGGTGAATCGAACGCTTTTGTCAGCAGCCAGGGCCGCTGGCTTGCAACTTACGTGCCTGTGGTGATTCGCCTGCACCCGTTTGCGATTGCGCGTGTATCTGGCCACGACCAGCCCGTGGTCTGCATCGACATGAACAGCGAATTACTGTCGCACGACGAAGGCGTGCCTTTGTTCGACATGAATGGCGATCCCGCACCCGCACTCGATCTGGCGATGAAGCAGCTCAATGAAGTCGAGGAGATGTTGAGGTCGACGGAGGAGTTCTGCAGGATGCTGCAGAAGCTTAACCTGGTGGCTCCGCTGTCGCTGGCTGGTCTTGAAGATTGCTTCTGCATCGATGAGCAGGCATTCGAGCAGCTCAGCGATGCGGCGTTGTGCGTGCTGCGTAAGGAAGGCTGGCTTGCGCCCTTGTATGCACATCGAATTTCACTCATGCAGGTTGATCGCTTGCCGTCGGCCGAGATCGCTCGCGATCCGCGCCGTGAATCCTTGCGTGGCCCGCCAGTAGGGAGGCTGAGCGCATGACAGCGACGAAAAACCAACCCTGGCCCTGGCCTGAGTTTGCTGGCGCTGGCGTTCATCCGGCACGCGCGATGCTTGACCAGTTGAGTGGCCTGCCTGTGATCGGGTGGGAGGCATCCTGTCGTCTCAGCGAGCGCGGCATAGAGACTGGCCGTCTGCTTGCCGGCATTGAACGCACCGATCTCTCTCCCTCGCGCTGGCGTTCGCTCCTGGATGAGCTGGATATTCCCGGAGCGCATCGTCAAGCGATCGATGAATATTTGCCGGATGCTGATCGTGTGTATGTCGCCTGCGAGCAGCGCAAGGCTTCTGTTATTCGCAAGCTGTATCTCGAATGTGATCGTGCCTTTCGCCAAGTGGCGGGCGAGCGCCTGACCATTCTCGGTCACAAGTGGGATGCGACGGTGCATTCCCTCGAGCGTCAGCGCACGACAGAGTACTGGACGCTCGACCACACCGATGCTGAGTTTTCCATGAGCGAGTTGCGCAGCGGCGTGACGCCCGGCAGTGCCGACCATCGCGCTCTGACGAGAGTGGCGCAGGTGCTCAGCTATGCCCTGACCGAAGCACTCGCGATGTCTGGTCCCCTGAGCTTTTGGCGGCATCGCCACATGATGGTCAGAGAGCAGGGCGGCGCGCGCGCCTCGGTGGCGTTTAATTTTTACGACAGCGGGCTCAAGGCAGGTGCGCTGAGGAAGACCGTTAGTTTGCTGGCTGACGCATGGTCGCTGGATGCTGGCGCCGTCGATCCGCTGTTTGATGTCATTTCGCATCGCGAGCTCGCCTGGCTGGCTGGCGGTCTGGGTGCTGACGGCGAGCCCTTCCTCAGTATTTATTGCGAAGCCTCGCGTGACGATGCGCTCCAGGCCAGTTACGCAGCCGACCCGGCACTGGCAGCAGCTGGGTTCTCCATCCAGCGGGGGCTTGCATGAGCACTCGCAAAAAAATCCCTGGCTGGAAAGCCTTCCGGCGCAACCGAGTGCAGGTAGAAAAACTCGAGGACCGCATACTGCTGTCCGCGGAGCCGCTGCTGCAACAGAACAAGCCAGAGGCTGAGCAGCCGGTTGCCGTTGACAATATCGAGATTGAGTACACGCCACCGGCCGATTTGTCCTATGACCTCGAGGTCATTGCGCCGTTATCGACCATCATTGATTTGAGCAAGGATGGCAAGGGCGCTGACCAGAACAGCGCCCTGACCGCGGCCGGCGCTGATTTGCTGGAGCTGAACCAGAACCTGGTGAACCTCGTCATCGATCTGGGCGACGCCAATGACAATGTCATGCTGTCGACCGAGGCTGATGGCCGCTTGCGTTTGTCCGGCGACTCCATTACTGACCTGATCTTTGCGCGCCCGACCAGCATCCTGGCAATACGCGGCGGCGAGGGTACGGATCACTTGCTGCTGCGCGAGGTGGATATCGGCACGGCATCGATGATAGTCGAGTCAGAGATGATCTCCGTGCCCAAAGGGGAGACGCTGATCACCGATGCCGATCTGGTCTTGCGCGCCGCCGACAGCGTCGAGGCGGACAGCGGCAACCAACCCATCAACCTGCTCGCGCACATCGACGTTCAGGGCGCGCTGATCGCCGGTGGCCTGATTCATCTTGAATCGCTGGTGAGCGCCGATGTTGCTATCGAGAGCGCAGGTCTGATCGCTGCCGAGAGCCTGACGCTAACAACTGAGGCTAGTGTGCATGTGGGCGCGGACGCGACCATACAGGCGCGCGAGCTGGCGCTCTCCGCCACGACGACGAACACGCTCGACGTTTACGCCGAGGCCGGCGCAGGTGGTGTCGTCATCCATTCGAGGCAAATCACCGAAGCTGGTATCGCTGGCGGCGCGACGCTGCTGATCACGCCGGCAGCGGATGATGACGGCGTGACCTTGCTGGTCGAAGCCGTGGATCGTACCCAGATGACAGCTGAACTGAATACCGCCGAGAGTCTGGTGACATCGCTGGTGGGTGGCTTCGATGTCGGGGTCAGCAGCATCACACTCAATCGCGACACAGCGGCCTATATCGGCGACGGCGACGAGCGCGTGTCCATCGCCGGTCTTTACGATGCCTCGGCCGGACTGGTACAGGTCAGCGCGGCCAATCTGGACGGCGATGACGGAGGTATCGAAGGTTCCGTCGTCTCAGGCCTGATCGGCGTGCAGACGAATACCGTTAATGACAAGGTTCGCGCCAGTATCGAATCTGCTGACCTGGATGTCGATGGAGCAGCACTGTACGCACTGAATGCAGGCAGTTACAGCTCCAGTGCAAAGGTTGCTCGCAATATCGGTACTGGCGACACGATCGCGCTGCTCAAAGATGTCGATCTGGCCGCCGTTGGTGATGTGCTGCTGGTAGCGCTGGACGAGGCGAGTTTTGACGCGTCCAGCGAGGGCTTTTCCGCAGATGCGCCGCTGCTTAACAATGTGAAGCTGGGCATCGCTTCGGCCAGCAACACGATTACCCGAAATGTCAGCGCAAAGCTGCAGGATGCCGTGGTCAGTTCGGGTGGCCTGTATGTGATTGCCAGCAGCCGCCAGACCCTGGATGCGACCACCGGATCGCTGGCGGTGGTCCAGGGAGAGGGTTCGGGAACCTCCTCATTCTCACTGGGTGGTACTTTCGCCTGGAACCAGTTGCTCGGCAAGATTGAAGCCTCGGCATCGGACAGCGAGATCGATGCCGGTGACGAAGGTAATGTCACCGTGCAGGCGAACAATGTCAGCGCAGTCAATGCCAAGACCACCGCCGGCACGGCGGTGGCTGATGAACCTGGCGCGGCAGGAGGTGCCTCGTTATCGTTCAATGCCGTTGGCTGGAACATGGGCAATGTTGCCGCCGCGACCATCAACAGCCTGCTTGGCACCGACCTCGGCACGACGGCAATGCCGATGGAAATACTCGCGCTGGTCACGAACACGAGCATCACCGCAGGCGGCGACCTGACCGTCACCGCCACCGACGAAATCGCGCTCGATGCTTACATCAGCAATACCGCCGAATCGGCAATGAATGATGCCGCGGGTGCCATGTCCGTTGGCGCTGCTGCGGTGCTGGCCAGTAACCGGGTGCGTAGCGACGCGCGGGCGCGCGTGTCCGGCAAGCGCGATGAGGAGACCAATGAGCTGCTGCACCTGCTGACCATCGGCGGTGCGATCGAGATTGGTGCGGAAGATGCGGCGTCCATTGCCGCCGAAGTCAACATGTCCTCCAGCGCCGCCTCAACGGGCGGCAGTGCGGTGGCAGTCGGTGGCATTGTGGTGCGCAACGATGTGCGCAACACCGTACTCACCCATGTGACCACCGTCGGCATTGATGCCGGCGATGCGCTCAGCATCACGGCAGTGTCTGGCACGGAGATCGTGGCTGAACTGAGCGGCGAAGTGATCGCCAGCAGTGAGGAAGCGGCCGACGCGGAAAGCGGCGAGCCAGAAGCCACTCCTGAAGAAGAACAGGCGGCTGAGGCCGCGGCAGCCGCTGACCCGGGGCTTGATGCCGAACTTGAAGCGGCCGCCGACAAGGAAGCACAGGAAGGTGAAGTCACGGGCGCTGACGCCAGCGATGCTGCCGCCGACGCGAGTGGCGATGCAGGCGATACCGCCACAGAGACGCCAGCAGACGTGGCCGGCGGTGGTAACACGGCCGCCGACACCGCGCCGGTCGCCGGTGGCGGCTCGGTGGCGGTGAATGGCCTGATCGCCACCAACCTGATCCTGAGTCAGGTCGAAGCCGTCGTCATCGACAGCGATCTGGTGGTCGGCGCTAGCCTCGCGGTCGAGGCTAACAACGATGCCACCATTGAGGCGACGAATACCGCTACCACCGAGAGCGGCGGCACGGCTGTCGGCGCGACGCTGGCCTTCAACACCATCGGCTGGCAAGCACAGAACATTCTTTACGGAGCGCTCGACGCGCTGCTGGGTACCAGCATTGGCAATGAGCGTCCGCTGTCGGTACGCGCTGAAATTTCCGGCACGACGCTCGATATCGGCGAAGATCTAAGCCTCACTGCAGTACAGGTGCCGCAGATCTCGGCGACGGTAGAAAACAGCACCACATCTTCGGGCGATGGTGCAGCGGTCAGCTTTGTATTGGCCAGCAATATGCTGAGCTCGCGCGCTGATGCACGGCTCACGCCGGTGGAAGGCGAGTCTGCCTATGCTGTGGGTGGCGATCTGCTGATCAAGTCCAGTGACACTGCCGGCATCGAGGCAGAGATCACGATGGATGCGGCCAGTGGCGGCGGTGTTGGCGTGGGCGGTATCGTCGCCCGCAACGACGTTCGCAATGCAGTGCGCACCACCGTCGACAGTGCAGCACTGGAGGTCGAAGGCGATGTGACCATTGAGGCGAACGGCTCCGCGACCATTACCGCGACGCTGACGGGCCATACAGAGTCGCTGCCCGAGGAAGAGGCCGCCGAAGGGGCTGACGCCGAAGCGACGACTGACACGGGTACCGGCACCGGCACTGATGCGGGTACGGGTACGGATGGCACGACCGACATCGCTGCCGAGGAAGAGCCCGGCCTGTCTCTGGCGGTGAACGCGCTGATCGCGACCAACCTCGTGCTGTCGGATGTGCGCACCTCCATCATTGACAGCGATATCGTCGCTGGCGGGAGCCTGGACGTCAGCGCGCAGAACAATTCGCTGATCGAAGCAGAGAACAGTGCAACGATGAGTTCGGGCGGCACCGCAGTCGGTGTGACGTTGGCTTTCAACACCATCGGCTGGGAATCGCAGAACGTCCTGTTCAACACGATCGACACCTTGCTGGGCACCAGCATCGGCAATGAACAGCCGGCGCAGGTGCAACTGTCGGTAACGGGCAGTTCGCTGGAAGCGGGTGGAGACATGTCGCTGGAAGCGACGAACGAAGCGCAGATCAACGCGGTCATTGCCAACGAAGTCAGCTCTGACGCCGACAGCGCGGCGGCCAGCTTCGTCCTGGCCAGTAATCTGGTGAGCTCGCGCGCGCGTGCCTGGGTGCGGCCCGGCTCTGGTGAGGGCAACGATCCTGCGCTGATTGCCGGTGGTGATCTCACCTTATCGGCGTCTGACACAGCGGGTATCGAAGCGGAAATCTCCTCCGTCGCTGGTAGCGGCGGTGGCATGGCTATTGGCGGCATGGTGGTGCGCAATGATGTGCGCAGCGATGTCGAGGTCGAGGCCCGGAATGTTGATATCGAGAGCGGCGGTAATTTATCAGTTAGCGCGCTGGAAGCGGCCTCGATCATCGGCCTAGCCTCGGGCGAGACGAGCACTCTGGGTGGAGAAGAGCCGGCTGCGGAAGACGCTACGGCCGATACAGCAGAGACAGGTGGCGCCACCACCGAACAGGCCGCTCCTGATGACACGGTGGCTGCGGATGCAGCGGTGGACAATCCTGCCGGGGCGGGCGCGCCGCTGGCGGTCAATGCACTGATTGTCACCAATATGGTGCTCAGCGAGGCGACCGCCTTGGTGATCGACAGTAGCATTGAATCCGGTGGCGATATCAGCGTCGCGGCGGACAACACTTCGCTGATCGAGGCTGAGAACAGCGCTGTGCTCGAATCGGATGGGGTGGCGGTTGGCGTAGTACTGGCCTTTAATACTGTCGGTTGGGCGCCGCAGAACCTGTTTGCGAATGCCATTGATGCGTTATTAGGCACCTCGATCGGCGATGAACAGCCGGCAAACACCAGCGCGAAAGTCATTAATACAGAATTCAGCGCAGAGGGCGATGTATCCGTCACTGCGGGGGCTTTCGAAGCCGATGACGGCGAAGATCATGGCTCGCTGATCACTGCCACCATCAGTAACGAAGCAGCAGCCAACAATGACAGTGCCGCGGCAGGTTTTGTGCTGGCCAGTAATCTGGTCAGCTCACGCAGCACGGCCTGGGTCAGTCCCGTCACGACACGCACAGCGACCAGCGATGAAGTACTTGAGCTGTCAATCGGCGGGTCGCTGACGGTTGCGGCTGTCGACTCGGCGACTATCGATGCGGATATTGCGATGTCGGCGACGTCCGGTGGTGGCACGGCGGTGGGTGGCATGGTGGTACGCAATGATGTGCGAAGCGTGGTCGATGCCGGGCTCGACAGGGCGACGGTGTCGGCAGGCGAGGATGTGTCCGTCATCGCGCTGGAGGCTGCCGATATCAAGTCGGTGTTGTCCGGTACGACCACCACCGGCGCTGAAGACAGCGAGGCCACGGGTCTGGCGGCCAATGCATTGATTGCCACCAATAACGTGCTCTCGTCTAGCACCGCGACCATCACGAACAGCAACGTGACGGCGGGCGGCAATCTGCAAGTCGATGCGGAGAACATTTCAGGTATCGTCGCCGACAACACCGCGACTATCAGTGCCACTGGCACCGCTGTCGGTGTGACACTGGCTTTCAATTCGATAGGCTGGGAAGCCCAGGATATTTTCCGAAAGTCCGTCGATGCCCTGATTGGCAGCAGCTTCGGTAATGAGATTCCAGCGGCCGTGCTGGCAAAGGTAGAGAATTCAGCTATCGATGCCGGCGGTGATCTGCTGGTGACTGCCGCAGTCGCGGCGCAGCTGGAAGCGACGACCAGCAATGAGGCATCATCCTCGTCCGGCGCGAGCGCAGCGGCCAGCATGGTGCTGGCTTCGAATGCTGTCAGCTCCAAAGCCGACGCTTACATCATCCTGCCGGAAGGCTCGGACGCTGCGATCACCGCTGGCGGCGAACTGCGTGTGTCGGCTGACGATGCGCCTGGTGTATTCGCTGACACGCATGTACTCGCATCGTCCACCGGCGAGGGTGAGGAAGCATCCGATGGCGAATACTTCCGTGTGGATTTCTACAGCAGCGACGGCGAGCAGGAAATCGAGTTCGGCGCTCAGGTGCTGGTGGCCGAGGATCATGAGGCCGGCGGCGAGAGCGGACGTATTTACCGCTACATGGGCGGTGAGACAGTCACGCTCGACCTCGCCGAGGAGGACTTTACCAACACCGGCTACTGGTACGAGCTGTTGCCGCCCAAGGGCAAAGTAGCCGAGCTCATCGCGCTGGTTGAAACCGCGCAGATGCCCTTCATCGAAAAGAACATCCCCGTTACCAGCTTCAGCTTTGGTGACGAGGAAATCGAGATCGGCCTCACCGCAGGCCTGGGCTGGCCCGAACTGTCCTTCAAGGACTTCATTGCCGGCGATGCCGAAGAGTCCGTTGGCGGCTTCAGCGGCACCGACACCGGCATTACCTTCACGCTGCCTTCCCTGACCGTAGGCGGCTACACGCTGGCGGGTCCCGAGCTGAGTCTCGAACTCGATATACCGAACCCGGCACTGCCGTACTACGCGTTTAATCAGGTCTTGGGTGTGATCGAACATGGTGGCCGCAGCTTTAACTGGGGTGTGAACGTCGACCTGGGATGGAAAGACGCCAAGCTGTTCGACCTGATTAACCTTGAGGCGCTGGTTGAGGGTAGGTTCGAGCCGAAACTACCCGAGTTCAATGCGACGATTTTCTTTGACGACGTCGCCGTCGACGACCTGCATTTCCTTCCTTCCACGCTGAAGGTGATGCCGCCGCCGGTGAAAATCACGCTGATGGGCAAGCCAGTCATTCTCGACTTTGGCGCCCCCATCGATATCGATATACCCGAGTCGATGTCACAGTATGTCGACCCGACACTCACGCCATTCACAGTCAAGCTTCCCGAGCTGGATCTCGATGCGCTGTTCAACCGCGCAGGCGTTGATGAGCGCCCCGAAACGTATTGGGACGATGCACTGACGCTGAACGTGGCCGATACCAAGTTGCCGTATGCCGAGCAAGATATCGTCCTTACCACGACCAATGTCGCCGGCAAGACCTATGACCTGAAGCTGCACACCGCCATCGGCTGGGACAACATGAGCTTGCTGGACCTGCTGACCAGCGAGATGCAGGAGTCCGGCTTCAGTGAGACGGGCACCGGATTCCGCGTCCAGTCCCCCGGCTTTGAGGTCGCCGGGTACACCGTGCAGGGCCCGGCGCTTGAGGTGTCGCTGGTTCTGCCCGAGGCAGAGCTGCCATTCGTTGAATATGAGTACGAGGCGGAAGAGCCGCTGCGCGTCGATGGCGAGGATGTCAGCTGGCGGGTGATTGCCGGTGTGGGATGGGAAGAAGCGAACCTGCTCGACCTGATCGATATCGAGGCCTGGCAGGAAGGTCATTTCGACCCGACGCTGCCAATCGCGCAGCTGGATATCGTGATCGATGTGCCTGAGGGCGCGAGCGCTTTCCTGCCGTCCAGTTTTACGATCACTCAGCCGAAAATCAAGACCACGCTGCTCGGCAAGACCGTGCTGATCGACTTTGGTGAGCCGATCACGATCAAGACGCCGGAGCGCTACGCGGATTACATCGACGACAGCCTTGATCCGGTAGAACTCGAGATGCCCGCGATCGATCTCGACGCATCCACCGCAGACGAAGTGATTGAGTATGAAGTCACCGGGTCGGAGATGCTGCTCGATCTGCGCGAAGGCAATGAAGAGTCGCTGGAGCAGTCGCTGCGAAATCTGCTGCGTTTCATCCCGAACGATTATCAGCTGGCCGACCCGCAGCTGACCGGCACGCTGTTTGGCTTCAAGTTCGACAGCACCGAGGATGCGAACTTCAAGCCGATCACGATTTCGCTGGCGGCGATCGCCCCCGAGCTGGCCGAGCTGTCTCTGTCGGAAGTGCTGCCGGCGTCACTCTACCGCTACATCGAACCGTTTGTGATCCCATCGGCCGTTGATGGCCGTGTGCATGTCTGGATCACTGACGAAACGCGCGAAGAAGACCTGGCCAAAGGTGATCTCGTGGCATCGGCGGAGGAGGGTTTCGTCTACCGCTATCTGGGCGAACCCGGCGCGGTGGATCTGTCTGGGGCAGATTTTGACAACGAGACGCTGTGGGAAGCGGTCAATGAGCTGAAACACCAGCTGGAAGATGGCGAGGTGCAGCTGGCCGATGGCAGCGCCTCAGCGATCGCCATGGTGACCGTCGACAAGGGCGAGCTGGTGGCGGTCATTGATACCGAGAGCGTCTATCGCTTCCTTGGTGATCGCGAAACCTTCAAGCTGGCGGAGGAAGACTTCAGCGATGTAGGCCGCTGGTCGAGAGTGTACGCGCCGCTGGTCGAGCTGGAGCTGCCAGCGATCGACCTCGGGACGCTGGGTGGCGAGATACCGGTCGTCAATGAGATTCTGGAACTGATCCAGATATTGCCGACTCAGGTACGCCTGTTTAACCCCAAGTTCACTGCGAATGTGTTCGGTGCCGCGCTGGAACAAGAGGTCACGCTGGATGCCGTAGTCGAGAAGCTGGGCATCGATTTCATCAAGGCGGGCGAAGTCGCTGCTGACGATCCCGCGCTCGAGGAAGAAGGCACCGAGATCGCTGAAGGCGATGCGTATATCAGTTTCAGTTTGCTGGAAATTCTGCCTCAGGCGGTGCGCGATGTGCTCGGTTATTTCATCGATGAGGATGCGCAGAAATCCATTGACCTGAAGATACCGGATATCGACTTCGGCACCATCGACCTGTCCACGCTGGCCAGCGGCGCGCAGGACAAGCTGGCTGCCGAGGCGGGTGCGGATTCGGGCACCAGCACGGGCGGCGACACCACAGCAGGCGGCGACACCACAGCAGGCGGCGACACCACAGCGGGTGGCAGCGACACTTCGGCTGGCGGCGACACGGGGGCAGGCGCTGACGCCGAGGCCGCCAGCGACTGGACCGATCTCGCCGAGGCCGCGCCCGCGGAGTCTGGCGTTTCGGAAATACAGGCAATCACGCTGGCACTGGATGAGAGCAAGCTGCCCGCCGATCCCGACGCGCCGCCACCGACTTTCGCCTTGTCACTCGGCGAAATCACCACCGGACCAATCGAGGTGCTGGTGCTGGGAGATCCGGTCAATGAGGTACAGCAGCTCAATATTGTGAAGACTGGCGAACTGATCGCGCCGCCAGCGCCGGTAGTCAAGAGCCGCTTTGAATTCACGATCGATGTGTCGGGCACGGCGCCGAAAACCGACAAATTCTTCTTCTCGTTGACCGGTGCCGATGGCAATGCGGTCAATTCGAAGAACATCGCTTACACCGCCAATCCGGCGACGCAAGTGCTGAGCGTATACAACCAGCTGGCGAGACTGCTGGGATTTGCCAGCATGAACCGTTCGGATGTGCAGGTGATGGCGACCGGTGAGCGTGGCACGCAGACCGCGTCGCAGGTCAGCTCCGAATTCCTGCTGGTGCGCGCGCAGCCCTCCACGCTGGGTCATCAGGTCTACACGATTGAACTGTCCGATCTCGCTGTTGCCAAGCTGGCGGGCCGCGAACTGGATGTCGCACGCTACAAGCCGATCCGCGAAAAAATCACGCCCTCGAACGCGCCGACCTACCAGCTGACCGATGTGTCGCCGACTGCCAAACCGCAGGCACCGCTGTCACTCGGGTACCTCGTTGAACTGGATGGCAAGAAGGCCGAGGTCAGTTTCACAGCACCGGCGTCCGAGAGCAAGGCCGATCTTGCGGCCGCCTCGGCAAAGAATGCTGCCGCACTGCAGTCAGCCATCGAGCAGCTGGTTGGCAAGGGCAATGCCACTGTCACAGCCGATACCGCGATGAAGACGGTCTGGGGCTTCGCCATCGAATTCAAGGGCAGCGCGGCGGCGAAAAATCTGGGTCAGCTTTCTGTGACACCCAATGCGGTGACTGAGGGCAGGCTGACGTTCACCTCCAGCACGATCATCGATGGCACCCGCGGCGCGACCGCTGCCGACCAGGCCGAGCTGATACAGGGCGCGCTCGACGAAGCACTGGGCGCGAACGCAGTGACGGTCGCTGCCGAGGACGGCGGACGCTACCGCCTGTCGTTCGGCGGTGATGAGTACGGCGGCCAGAATCTCGCGCAGGTTCGCGCGACCGAGGAAAGCGCGGGTGTGACGGTGACTGCTGACACCCTGGTCGAGGGCGCGTCCGAGGCCGGACCCTCGTATTTACTGGACACTGCGTCCCTGACCGGGTTTAACAGTTTCAGTGTCGAATTCACCGTCGACGGCATCACTTACGTCGCTGATGGTTTGTCGACCACGATCGACATCGCGACCACGCAGCGGGCCATGGCGGGCGCCGCATCAGAAGCCGTCGAAGCAGCGAATGAGCTGCAGCGCCTCCGCATCACTCATCAGGCAGGTGCGGCCGGCAAGACCTACACACTGAGCTCCGACGGCGGACAGAGCGCTGAACTCATCTTCCAGGATGACGCCGAAGCGGATGCTGCAGCCCTGCAGGCCGCGATAGAACAATGGTATGGCACCGCTTCAGTCACCGTCACGCTGAATGAAGACGAAAGTACCAGCACCGTCTCTGTTTATGATCTGCAGTTCCAGGAAGGTATGGCAGAGACGGATGTGCTGCAGATCTCTGCAGAGCCTGCGGACACGGCCGACACCGCGCTGTCATTCGAAGCAGAAACCGTTACTGAGGGCATCGCTGGTGCCGAAGGCCGTTCACTGGAAGATACCGGGATTGAAGTACTACTCACCCCAGCATCGCCAGAGCAGGGTGATGGCTGGATTATCAGTTTCGGTGGCGCGCTCGCTGGGCAGCAGATCGAGGGTGTTCGCATCCAGTTGCTGCCTGCGGAAGTCGAGGAAGCAGCGGTTGAGACACCGCCGACAAGACCGATGGCGGTGGGCGGCGTGGTGGTGCGCAACGATGTGCGCGGCTCGGCACGTGCCGCTATCCTGCGCGCGCTGGTCACTGCGGGTTCCGTGACAGTCAGCGCGACAGAAAACGCGATCATCAAAGCCAAGGTTGATGCGACCGCGGAAGCGTCGGGCGGCGAAGGTGAAGGACTGGCGGTGGGCGGCGTGATCGCCACCAACCTCGTACTAAGCCAGGCTGAGGCATGGATCGAATCCAGCACGATAGAAACGACCGACGGCGATGTCACGGTCGAGGGCGCGAATTCCGCGCATATCGTCGCCCGCAACGAAAGCGCGATGAGCTCCGACGGCACGAGCATCGGTGCAACGCTGGCTTTCAATACCGTGGGCTGGGAAGCGCAGAACGTGCTGTTTGCCGCACTGGATGCGCTGGTCGGCTCCAACATCGGTAATGAGCAGCCGGCGCAGATGCGCGCGTATATCAAAGATTCCGATATCAGCGCGGCGGGTGCGGTCACGGTCGATGCGAAAAACGACGCGTACATCAATGCCTTCCTGTCGAACGAGACCAGCTCGGAACTCGCCACGTCACAAGGCGTACCTGATTCAACGGATGCGACATCGGCGACAGACGCTGCCAGTGCCACAGCGACGACCGACACCGCCGGCGCGGCGGCAGGAGCTTCCTCCCAGCCCAAGGGCATTGCGGTCGGATTCGTTCTGACCAGCAATATGGTCAGCAGCCGCGCTGAAGCTTTCATCATCGGCGAAGGCAAAACCGTCACCACGGAAGATGGCAGCCTGAGTGTCGGTGCCAGCGATGATGCTCGCATCGTCTCCAAAGTCGACCTGCAATCGATTGCTCAGGGCGAGGAAAGCGAAACCAGTCTGGCTCTGAAAGCACTGGTGAACTATGTCGGCCTGACTTACACCGACCGCTCTGGTGAGCAGAAACTCAAGATCGGTGACCGCGTGCGCGTCGCGGACGCCGACTACGATTCGAATGATGTCGTCGACACGCTGACCGAGGGAGATCGTGTCGAGCTGGCCGATGCGGTCGGCGGCGGCGAGGCGGGCGATGTGTATGAGTATCTCGGCGATGACGAGAACGATGCCCACCTGGATGAGCAGGATTACAGCGACAAGACGCTGTGGAAGAAGATCAAGGCTGAGGCCGGCAAAACCTACATCTTCAAAGGTACCGCCGGTGAGAGCGACCTGAGCGAAGAAGACTACACCGATGAAGACCGCTGGCTGCTGATTGACGTCGGCGGACTGGCGGATATCGGCTATGGCATCGCTGAATCCATCGGTGCAGCTGATGTTGGCGCCTCTGCTTTTGGCGGCCTGGTCGTCAGGAATGATGTACGCAGCGATGTGAAGAGCCATGTCGAAGACCAGGTTCTTGAGATCGCTGGCGATATCAGCGTCACGGCGACTGAGGCGGCGAGTATCGTTGCACTGGATTCCAGCACCGTCAGCGCGCAAGACCTCGGGCTGAATGTGATGATCGCGACCAATACAGTGCTGGGCGGTGCGCTAGCCTGGATGGAAGGCAATGAAGTCGTCACCACCGAAGGCACGGAGACTGCGGGCGATGTCAGCATCGCTGCCGAGAATGTCGCGCGGATTGCTGCTGAGCTTGATAGCAAAATCAAGGCCAGTACGTCGGTCGGCGTCACGCTGGCATTCAACACGATTGGCTATGCACCGCAGAACCTGCTCTACAACGCACTCGATGGTCTGCTGGGCACCAGCCTCGGAGACCCGCAAAAAGCCCTGACCAAAGCGTGGGCGACCGACACCTCGTTTGACGTTGCCGGCGGACTGTCTGTCACGGCGGATTGGGACGGCTCTATCGATGCCGTGATTGCCAATTCGGCGCTGGCGATCAACGTGGACACCAAAGCGCCTTCAGCGGACGGCGCAGCAGCCGGCAGCACCCAATCAGCGATCACCGTCGCGCCGGTGATTGCCATGAACAAGATCGCCGCCGATGTCGCAGCCTATATCGACAAGCCGGCACTGATTCCGGCAGATCAGGCAGAAGACGAAGCTGCACCACCCGAGGACGTAGCGGCAGAAGACGCAGCGGCGACTGAGGGAAATGAAGAGGCATCGCTCGATGAGCCGTCCAGCACAGCCATCCGCGCCGGTGGCGACATCCTGATCTCAGCGACGGGCGCGACTGCCATCAATGCGGAAGTGTCGGCCAGTGCGATATCGATCGCTGCCGGCAGACAAGGCGGATCGCGTGCCGTGTCGGTCGGTTTGTCGCTGACACGCAATGACATCGACTCCAGCGTCGACGCTTATCTGCTGGGCGGCGGTGATAGTAACGACGGCGGCGAAGTCAGTTCGTCTGGCGGCAATATCACGATCAGCGCCACCCGCACGTCGGAAATCACCGCCAACGGCACGGCCACAGCGATCGCGGTCGCTGCCAGCCCGAAGGGTGGTCCGGCGGTCAGTGGCGCGGGAACGCTGGCCTTCAACCGCATCAGCGGCAGTACCGAGGCGTTTGCGCAGGATGTCAGCCTGCTGACCGAGGCCGAGGAAGGTGTGAATGGCAATGTGCTGGTCGCTGCGAATGATGACTCCCAGGTCGACGCCTATCTGCGCTCCGTGGCCGCTGCGGTGTCGGTGGGCAGTCAGTCCACCAAGGCGGTGTCGATCGGACTGTCGGTGGCGCGCAATATCATCGGTGCTACTGCCCAGCCGGCTACGTACGACGTCAAGGCATCGCAGTACACCAAGGACAATAAACTCACCGAGCTGAAGAAAGGTACGCGCGTACTGAATGACGCGAACCAGCTTGGTACCGAAGTCTACGAATACGTCGGTGACACGCTCAAAGACAGCAATGGCATCGAGCTGCGCAATCAGAATTATTCTGACGAAAGTTCCTGGAAGCTGATCAGCTACTCGCCAACGGCGGCGGCTACCAGTGCGCGTCTGCAGAACACCGCTGTGGATGCTGCCGGCGATCTGCTGCTTGAGGCTTACTCGACCAATGGCATCAATGCCACCGTGATCGCTGGTTCGGCCGCTGTCGGCGCCAGTGCGCAGGGCGCATTGACGGGCAGCGCCGCCGGCGTCTACGCAGAGAATCGAATCTACAGCAGCACCAACGCACGTATTGACGGTAATCCTGCAGATGTCGCGTTGCCACCGGATCAGCAGCGGCTGGTTGCGGCGGATAGCATCGGCGTCATTTCCGAAGGCCGCACCAGCATCGACGCGGTGGCTGGCGCAGCCTCGCTGGCCGCATCGCTGGCGGGCGGCGGTTCGGGCACGGCCATCTCGATCGGCCTGTCGCTGGCTTTCAACAGCATCGACAATGACGTCATTGCCGAAGCCAATCATGTGCGTCTGCAGACGTTGAGCGGCTCGGTCGAGATGCGCGCGCTGAACGCCGGTCAGGAAGTGCTGCCGTCGCTACGCATGTCAACGCTGATGAAGTCCGGCATCACCGCGACTGCGCTGGACGCCGCCGCCAATACGGCCGAGCCCACCTATATGAGCAGCGAAGGCCAGGCATGGGATTACCTCAGCGATGAGGGCCTGACCGAGCTGAACAACGGCGATCTGGTTCGCTATGTCGCGCAAGGCGATGAGGATGCCGTTGACGATGGCCGAATCTACCAGTATGTGGGTGAGGATGGCGCAGAGCTGGACCTCGGCGCCATCGACTACAGCGGCAGCGACTGGGAAGAGGTCGAGACGGATGTCGTCGTGCTCAAAGACGGCTACACCGTGCGCGTCGATGAGCTGCACAGCTATGGGGGATTAGCGGGGCGCGTTTATCGTTTCCTTGGCGCACGCGAGGATTACACCACCGAGGATGGCGAGCAGGAAGTCACTGAGGGCACGATGGTTCGCATCGCCTCCAACTATGAGGACGAGAACTGGGTCGGCCGCATCTACCAATACACCGGCACTGACAGCGCACTGGATCTGTCCAAGGTCGATTTCAGCGGCGATGACTGGGAACGTGTCGCCGTTGAGGAAGAGACCGAGCTCTGGAAGGAAGACTTCACCGACACTGACCGCTGGGAACTGGCCAAGGACTATGCCGATCCCGCCACTGTTGATGCATTGCGTGCAGCGCTGGAAGATGCTGGCATCGAGCTGGCGAAAGACGACACGCTGCGCCCGGACGCAATGTACACCAGTGCACCCGACCTGTACTGGGATTACACCTCCGAGGATGGCGAGCAGGAGCTGGACACCGGCGACCGCATTGGCACTACCGAGGACGGTGAAGATGTTGTCTACCTCTATCTGGGCGACGAAGATACGATAGATCTGGGTGAGGCCAACTTCAGCGACACCTCGCTGTGGGAAAAAGTCAGTGAGCAGTGGGACTATACGATCGCTAATCCCGTCGTCGAGATTGCGACCGACGATCTGGTGCTGGTGCCCGGCGGTCAGGGCAGCGAACTGTATCGCTATCTGGGTGAGGATGCGGAGGAGCTGCATCTTGGTCGTGCCGATTACAGCGACGACATCCTGTGGGAAACAGTCGATGTGCTCCGTCTGCCTGAGGACGTCAAAGTTGAACTGAAACAGGGCGACACGGTCGATGCGGCGCACTGGGATTACCTGAGCGATGAAGACGCGGTACACCTGCGCACCGGCGATCTGGTCGCCTCGCTGGATGATCGTATCGTGTATCGCTATCTGGGTGCCGATGTCGAGGAAACTGACCTTACGGCTGCCGATTTTGCGTCAGCCGATTGGGAAGAGGCGCTCAGCTGGCGTTTCGCAATTGCTGAAGATGCGCTGGAAGTCCCCGAGAGCACCTACGTAAGCGAAGACGGTGAAGTTTATGTGAATGAAGGCGATCTGGTCGCGCTGGCAGATGACGGGCTTGTGTATCGCTTCCTGGGTGGCCGCGAGCTGATCGACCTGATGGCCGAGGATTTCGAGGACGCCGAGCGCTGGGTGCGTGAGCTGGCGCGCGGCTATGTGTTCTCCGGCCTCACGGATCTGGCCGTTGCGGATTTTAGTGACACCGATATCTGGAAGCGCTCGCAGGTACACACCGTCGATCCGGCCACGCTCGACGGCACGACCATCAGGCTGAAGGAAGGCGACCTGATCGATCTGTCCACCACGCAGCAGGAGCGTGTGTACCGCTATCTTGGCGACAGCGCGACGGTCTACCTTGGACAGACCGATTTGTCCGATACCGAATTGTGGAAGCTCGTATCGCTGCGCCGCGAGCTGGTGATGGCCGAAGCTGAGCTTGCTTCAGAAGAGGAGACAGGCGCACCCACCGCGAACCCGACCAGCACGCATGTCAGCCTGAAGGCGGGACAGCTGGTACTGGCCAGTACGCCGAGCGGTGGCACCGTCGCTTATCAGTACCTCGGGCTCACTGACCTCGGTGCAGCGGATTTCCGCGATGCGAAGCTGTGGACAGCCACCACCCTGATGGTCGCTGCCGATGTCGAGACGGTGAACTTCGACCTGGAGGGCGGAGAAGAACCGCTGATCTGCATCACCAGTGGTGAAAACGCAGGTCTGTATCGCTATCTGGGCAGCGAAGAAAAGGTCAATCTCGCGACTGCAGACTTTAACGACCACAACGAATGGGAATGGCGCTTCTTCTTTACGCCACCCGAGAGCAGCGTGGTCGCCACCGCCGATATCGAGTTAGTTGCGGTCGAGGGCGATGACGGCGAGGAACTCTATCGCTTCATAGGCTCGCGTCAGATCGATGAGATCGATCTCGCAGAGACCGACTTCGGCGATGACAGCTTGTGGGAGGCGGTCGACGCGCATCTTGCACCCGAGGCCGAGGCTCAGAGCGTCGTCAAAGGCCAGCTGGTGGCCATTCAAGACGAGGATGGTCGCACGACATCGTATCGCTTCACGGGCAAGACGGATCTCGATGATGCCGACTTTGACGACGACAGCGTCTGGGCGCAGATTCAGGTACGCGATATCGTCATTCACTACGCTGATAGCGACGATGCAGCCACGATCAAGGTCCACCCCGGCGACTTTGTCCGGGTTGACGCGGGCGAGGGAAGTCAGGCAACCACCAAGTTCTACCGCTATACCGGCCACGCAGAGATAGTCCTCGCGTCGGTTAGCGTCACGAACACGGCGCTTTGGGAGCTGACCGCCAGCGACGTGGATAGCTTCAAGGCGGAGGTCACCCTGCGCGCAGGTGATGTCGTTCGCGTGGCGAACGTGGCCGGTGATCAGTTCTATCAGTATCAGGGTAGCACCGCTGTGGTGGACCTGCTGGCATTGGATACCGCCAACAAGAAACTGTGGTCGCTCCTGAGGGTGAGCGATGCCGAAGGCGTCAAGACGCTGGCGGAAAACGATTTGCTGCGCATCGCCGGTGAGGACGGTCAGCCCGATCAGCTGGTTCGCTATCGTGGTCAGACCAATCTGTCACGCGCTGACTTCAGCAATGACCTGCTGTGGGAAGAAATCGAGAGCGGAAAGGTCTTGCGCAAGGGCGACACGGTCGAGGTGGCTGATGACCATGCGTTCGGCGGAGAAGCGGGCACTGTGTACGAGTATCTCGGAAAAAACAACCGCCGGGTTGATCTCAGCCAGGAAGACTATACCGATGACACGCAATGGAAACGCGTACTGCCCACGCTGGAAGTCGCGGTCATTGAAGAGGGCAGCCGCTGGAAGGTGCTGGATGCGGATGGTTCGACCTACACACTGTCGCTGTCGGGCGATTCGCTGTCAGTCAACCGCAACAGCATCAATGCCGTCGCGGTCGCCGCGTCCGCCGCGATCGGTCTGTCCGGCGGCGGCACGGGCCTCGCACTCTCCGGCGCGGGCGCGGTCGCGGTCAACACCGTGCGCGGTAATACCGATGCGCTGATCCGTAACAGCAGCGTGACCAGCGCGAAAGATGTGCGCCTGTCTGCCAATAATGAAGCGAATATCTCTGCCACCATCGCCTCGGTGTCGATTGCGGTCGGCGCTGGCACTGGAAATGGCATCGGCGCTTCGATCGGCATATCGGTCGCGCGCAACCTGATTGGCCAGGAAGGCTTTGGGGCCGTTGGCGAGGAGGCGATTGCGCGGGTGCGCGCACTGGTGATCGATTCCGATGTCACTGCCGAAGAGACTCTCGCGATCACTGCGAACACCCGCCAGACCATTGATGCACTCGTTCTGGCCGGCTCGGCGGCGGTGGGTCTGGGCGCCAGCAATGGCATTGCCGTCAGCGGCTCGGGCGTCTGGGCCGAGAACCAGATCGGCACGCGCGTTCAGGCAGGCACGGACACCCAGGCGGTGCCAGGCTCGCGCCTGTCGGACATCAGTGCTGGCGATGTGCTGGTGAACGCCGGTGATACTTCGCGCATTAAATCGTTTGCCGGAGCCGCATCGATTGCCGCGGCGTTTGGCGGTTCCGCCGGTGTCGCGGTATCGATCGGCGTTTCGCTGGCGCGCAATACGATAGACACGCGCGTGATGGCAGCCCTCATCGGCGCACAGCTGGATGCAAGCGGCGATGTGGATGTACTGGCGACCTCGGATGCCAGCATCCAGGTGACCGCTATTGCTGCTTCCGTGGCGGCAGGTTTTGGCGGCTCGGTCGGTGCGGGTGTAGCGGGCGCGGGCGCATCGGCGATGAACGTGATTCTCGGCGACACCATCGCTACCATCGATGACAGCGCACTTCAGGTGACTGGCCAGGTGAATGTCACGGCGCTAGCCGACAGTACTATCGAGGCGACCATCGTGTCGGCCTCGCTGGGTGTGGGCGTCGGCGGATCGGCAGGCATAGGCGCATCGATCGGCGTTTCGATCGCGCGCAACTTCATCGGCTTTGATCCGTATGGTTATGCGGGCGCGGTTACCTACACGTCCGGCAAGGATGATCCGTCGAAGATCGTCAACGGCGACGTTGTGCGACTGGGCGCGCGCGCCGGCGCCAGGGCGAACGAGGTGTACGAATACATAGGTAAGGATCCGCTGGTCAAGAGCGATGCCAACAAGGATGGCAATCTCGATGACCTGATCTTGTCGCAGGATTTTTCGGATTCCAAAAAATGGAAGGCGCTAGCCAGTCCGTCGGCCAACCTGATACAGGCCACCGTTACCCGCGCTGACATGACGGCCGGAGCGCTGGCAGTGCGCGCTGATAACCGTCAGATGATCGATGCGACCGTGTTCTCCGGTTCGGTCGCGGCTTCAGGAGGCACGGTCGGCGTTGCCGTGTCGGGCGCGGGTGCCAGTGCATTCAACCGCATCGGTTCCCAGACGGACGCCTACATCGCCAATAGCACCGGTGAAGGCATCGTCACTGATGGCGATATCGTCATTCAAGCCTCCGACGACGCGCAAATTCTCTCGTCCGTGATGGCCGTGTCGGTCGCCGCATCGTTCGGCGGCTTCGGCGGCTCGCTCGCGATCGGCGTCTCGGTCGCGGAGAACCTGATTAGCAGCAGCGTGACTGCGCTTGGCGACCGCGTTGTCATGTTGGCCGGTGGCGATATCGTGATCGATGCAGCGGATCGTTCCACCATCGACAGTGAATCGACTGCGGTGGCCGTGTCCATCGCCGGCAGTATTGGTCTGTCGCTGGCCGGCGGCGGAGCAAACTCTTACAACACGATAGACAGCCGCATCAAGGCGGCCATCGACCGTAGCACAGCAACGCCCGTGACCGGCAGTATCGCCGGCTGGAGTGAGGCCGTGGCCGGCGGCGATATCAAGGTCAATGCGTTGTCGCTGGCGACGACGAAAGCTGACGTTAGCGCGGCAGCGGCAAGCTTTGGTCTGATCGCCGCTGCCGCCGCAGGCACCGTTGCCGAGAATCGTCTCTCGCCGGTGGTTGATGCCTACATCAGCAGCACTGAGGTGATGGCCGATGGCGAGGTGATGATTGGCGCGAATGCCAAGCAGATCTCGCAAGCCGATGTGGCTGCGCTGGCGGTAAGCACCGGCGTATCGGTCGGCACATCGTCAGTCAGCACCCTTGATACCAGCACCGTGCGTGCGCAGTTGGGCAATAACGTGCGAATGGAAGCTGGCATGCTGACCATCAGCGCCGTGGCCGTCGATAATATCTACCAGCGCTCAGTGGCGTCTAGCGGCGGCCTTCTGGTCGGCATCGCCGGTGCGACGTCCGATCTCGCGATCGCGGGCACTACTGTCGCCGGATTGGGTAACCATAACGAGCTTACCGTCGGCACTTTGAATCTGGGCGCAAAGCGCACGCAGGATTTCGATGCGACCGCGAACAACCTGGCTATCGGACTATTCGCGGGCAGTGGTGCGACGGCGAATACGGTGGTGACTGGCACGGCCGATGTACAGGTCGGTACCGGCACAGAAGTCAACGCTGAGAACATTGTCATCAGCGCGATCAACAATGCCTACAAGACCGAGTACTCGGCCGACTCGCCGACACTCAGATCGACGTCGGCGGGTGCGGTAGGTGTTGACGTGTTATCCGCGTCGACCGAGCTGGGAAATGTCAGCCGCAAATTTGGCGCGAATGTGCGGATTGGTGAGGGAAGCTCGCTGACTGTGTCCAATGGCAGCAGCAGCGGTGGTAACTTCAACATCGACACCCTGGCCGACATCAAGATTATCGACAAGGTCCGCGTCGATGGCGTCGCCGGTCTGAAGATCACGGCGGCGATGGCAGAGCAGGATGCCGACGTCGTCTCTAATATCGTGGTTGACGGTGCAACACTGCGCAACCTCAGCGGTAATCTGGCGCTGTCGACCAAGACCAACGCCAACATGATCGCCGAGGCGAACACCTTTACGCTGGCTGCCATCGGCGGCGCGGCGGCGACAGCACTGGGCACACTCAACACGGATAATGCGATCCTGTTGAATAACGCCAGCCTGGTTGGCGACGATGTCAAGCTGTATGCTGGTCAGGACAGAGATCGGTCCAGCGGCATCATCAACGGACTGGCTGAGGCCAATATGACGCTGTTCGCGCTCTATGGTGCGAGCGTGCCCGTCACCAACATGACCATCAACGAGGCGAATCGCATCCGTGTGGACGGCACCTCATCGGTGCGTGCGATCGGTGATGTGGATATGGTCGCTCAGGAAGGTATCGGAGGCAGCGACCGCGCTGAGACGGATGGACTGGTCATCAACGTCAGCTTTATTCCGTATGCCATGTCTCCCATCGGCAGTGGCGACGTCAATTCAGTCAACCAGGTCACCATTGGCGACAAAGCCAAGGTTGAGGCGGGCATCAACTACAACACGGTGATCCAGATCCTGCCTTATTTTGTCGATGGCAAGCAAAAGCTGGCAACCGATCGTATCGATACTGACCTGAGCGATAGTGAGAAGGTTGCGCTTGGCCTGGATCCGGCGCAGCAGTATGAATATGCCGCGCTACGCATGTCAGATGTGGAGATGGGCGTCACCAGCGGCGATATCGTCGAGGCCGTGGCCGGTGCCTTTGCGCAAGGTGTCGCCGGAAAGTTCTATCGCTACTCACCTGCAGCCTACACCGACACTAATCTGGTGCTGGAAAAGCAGAACTATCTCGACAGCACGCGCTGGAAAGAAGTCGTGCCGGACGTGCAGCTCACCGGCAGCGAAGTCGGGCTGGCAGTGAAGAGCGGTGCGCTGGTCCGCACGCAGGATGGACGCTGGTTCCAGCGCAGTGGCAGCGACACCACGATCAATGCATCCACTGAGAGCTTCGATGTCAGCAAAGGCTGGACGCAGGTCAATGCGACGAAGAGCGATCGCGGGATGAATTTTGCGTTTACGCTCAGCGATGATTTTTATGTCGTCAAGCCCAAAGATGTTCCGTTGCCAACGCTGGTCTACGCGAATGTCGCCAACCAGTTGTTCGAGGACAGAGCGAAAGTCGTCGGCTGGATGGAAAGCCACGCAGGCAATGCCGAGGCTATCGCTCGCTATCAGGCCTTGCTGGAGCAGATCGATACCCAGCTCCAGAAAATGGGTCTCGCCGAGACAGATACGAAAGGTAATATCCTGCCACGAAGCGCCTTCGACCAGCTGTTCCTGCGCCTGCCAGCGATCAAGGCCTCGGGTGGCGGCATTTATATCGAGACAGGCACAGCATCCAGGACAGGCATCGATGCCGCATTCAAGGCAGGCCGCATGCTCGCGCATGCGGATGCGAACATCAGCATCGTCAACAACTCGCTCTTCGGCCTAGAGATCAACGACATCCGTATCGAGGCAGGCGGTCGCAACGAGATACTCAATGGCCAGTTGGTGAAGCTGGATGCCGGCACGACGTATTTCAACAAGCAGAAACTTGGTAACGGAGGCGCCGCCGGGGAGAGTCGCATCAGCATCATGCAGGATGCGTATCCGAAGGAGTACTACAGTCTCGGTAACATCGTGATACCCGATGCACCGCAAGATCTGTATGTGCGCGGCGCATTGGTGAATAACGACGGCATTATCTCGCTGACCAATAAGGAAGGCAGTATCAATGTCACCGGCGAGCTGCGTGCAAAGGACATCCAGCTGTCGGCAGCCGGCGACTTTAATCTGACTACCGAGGACTGGTATCACACCAACGTCGATCCGCGTCAGTATCTGGATTTCAACCAGATTTTCGGCAAGGATGTTTATAACGCAGCCGGCGTCAACAGAGGACAGGGTTTCGAGAGCGATGACTACAGCGACTGGCGCATCCAACAGCTGCTTTCAGCCATTAACGCTCCCCGATCTGGCAAGTCTGTTGTCTTTGCGATGGGTGCGATCAACATCAATGCGCGTTATCTGAATATCGACGGCACGGTGCAGAGCGGTGTTGACAGTATCGACCTGGTGATCGACGAAAACTTCAATCCGACCGGGTCAGCGAATTTCACCGATAGCAACGGCAATCTGCTTGCAGGCATCCGCTTCGGCGGCAAAGGTCTGCAGACGGTCGATGGTTTCTTCGATGCCGACAAGGGTGCGATCGTGCTTGACGAAATCGCACCGCAAGGCGGTGTGATCAATCTGACGGGCACGATCGTCAGCACGGGTAATGGCAAATTGCTGGCCGCCAGCGGTTATACCTCCGTCAATATCGTCAATCGCAGCCGTTATGATCTGGCGCTGGACAAAGTCGATGTATCTCAGAACCGCACAGGCAAGATCACCATTACCGACAGCACCACGCTGCGGCGCGATGAATACACCTTCGCCGATGGCGACTTCGTCCATGCGCAGAAGCAGGGCACCCTGACTCGCACCGCCGACGGCATCTCGACCATCGTGTACGCGAACGCCGGAGAAACCGGCGGCGCACTGGCCGACCTGACCGAGCCGCTGCTCTACCGTCCGCAAGCCGAGCGCTACTACGTCTGGACCGAAGGACAGGCGAAAACCCGTACGGTGGTCAAGAAATACGAGCAGAACAGTTTCAACTTGTTTGGTGCTGACTGGGACTGGCTGGCACCCGACTCGGCGGCAAAATACACCGACACCAAGTTCACCGATGGTACGCCGCTGCTGGAATCGGAATTGATGCTCACCGCCGACCAGCTGGACATTACCGACAATACGCTGGTGTTTGTCGAGTATGAGCAGAAGTCGAATCCGGCGATCGACGTCACCAAGGACGTTACGCTGGTGCGGGACGTGGTTTCCAACCAGCTGTACCGCTACGCGGGGGAATCGGGCAAGCTGGCTTTCCCGGTACTGAACTTCAGCGATACCGGGAAATGGACTTTTGTCGCGCAGCTGAGCGGCGGCGTACAAACCAGTATTCCTAAGATGGATGGTTCCGCTGGCACTCAGATCGTTTGGAAGTCGACAGAATCTAATCGTGTCAAATATCTGGGCGAGGACTGGGTCTCGAAAAAAGCCGAGAATCGGCTCGACAGCGATTTCTCGAATGAGGAAGTCACGGTGGATGGCCCCTACACGACGGGCGGCGGCTGGCTGCGCAAGAAGACTGTGCGCACGACCACGACGACCGTCACCGGCCTGAAGGATTTCTATACCTACGCATTGCGCGCCGATCTGCCCGTGGAAATCGGCACCGTGCAGGGTCCGAACAAGCCAGTTGCCAATATTGAGAGCACGCACGGCAAGTTGCTGCTGCGTGGCGACCTGAGTTTCGCCGATCCGGATACGGATCCACAGCTTGAGATTCAGCCGCTGAAGCTGTCTTCCGATGCGCTCGAAGTCTCCGGTAATGTGGTTTTCTCTGGCCTGCTGCCGCAGATCAAGACCAACAGCGATGTCAGCATTACCGTCAAAGATGCGCGTGGCGCGCTGTATGTTGCGGGTACTGGCGTTGACGCGAACGGCTACGCGACGGCCGCGCCGGGCAATGTTAATGTCACGCAACTGAAAGGACGCGCGCCGTCCACCCTGACCATCGGCGGCATCCATGCTGCCGGCACCGTGAGCATCGTGGCAGTCGACAGTGTGGTCACCGATCCGATGGGTATGGTGCGTGCTGATACCGTCAAAGTCATCAGCACCGAAGGCCTGCTGATGATGAACATCGACAGCAACGCCGTGGCCGCGAAGGCCAAGGGCAGCATACGCCTGATCGAAGAAACAGGTGACATGAACCTGACTGTGCCGACCGGCTGGGCGGGTGTGGCAGCTATTGAATCCCTGACCAGCGATGTGACGCTTGAAACGGTCAGTGGCTCTATTCGCGATGGCGCGATCGAGCGCAAAGCGCCCGATGCGGCGGCGATCGCGAAGCGCCTGCAGGCGGCCGGTTTCTCTGGCGCCGCGCTGGCGAAGGCCGGGCTCACCAGCAATGAGGCACTCGCTGACAAGATGCAATTCAGCCTGGCGCCCGACCTGATGCAGGCGATCTTCCCGCATGCGGAAGTGCCGTTGCAAACTTCAGACGCAACGGAAGAAAAGCTCAATATCAAGGCGCGCAACATTTTGCTGAACGCTCAAGGCGAGAGCGCCAGCATCGGCTTCGGCAGCGAACGCATCACCATCGCTACGCCGGCTGACTTTGCGACGCTGTCTGCCGCAGAGAAGACCCTCCTCGCCCGCGCCCGCGCACAGGATGTGGTGGAGGTCAGCTATCAGACGTATCGCTATAAAGGCGAAGCGGGCACGCTCGACCTTGCGGCCGAAGGCCTGTTCTTCAACAGCAGCCTGTGGGAAAAAGTTTCACCCGGTACGACCAGTGCATTGGGCATCCTGTCGTCCAGCGATGGCCTGGCCGATGTCGCTGTGGGACAGCTGGTGCAGGATCGGCGCGACGTCCTGAGCGTGACGATACAGATTTCCGACGATCTGAACATCGCCGCCAGCGGCGCGGTGGCCGCCAAAGCGGTCAAGGATGCGCTGATTACCGCTGAGGGCGACCTGCTGATCGATAACGGCAGCCGTGATGGGCTGGCCATCAGCGGTATTGAGGCACGCGATGGACGCCTGAGGCTGGAAGCCTCGGGGGGCATTCTCAGCATGGGCACGCAGACCGCCGCGCAATTGCGCAGTGGCGGCGACATGCAGCTGATGACGCAGGGCGAGGACGGCCGCATCCGCGGCGCCATCCGGGGTGCGTCAGACACCTCCGCACTGCGCATCGATGCCGGTCGCGTCACTGTCAATGCCACGCTGTCCGTCCATGCCGCGGGCACCGCCCTGCTGACCGACACCTCAGGATCGATGTATCTGTCGACCGTGATGTCACAGGCGGGTGATGTGGTTCTGCAGGCAGAAGCTGGCAGCCTGTTGGCCTCGGAGCGCATGGCTGATCTGGGTAATGTCCACGTGAGCGCCGATCGTGTGACGCTGATTGCCGGCAGTGCGGATAGCGCCGGTGGCTATCGAGACATCGGTAACCTGTTCAATGCGATACGCACGAGCGCGAATACGCTGGAGGCATCGACTTTCGCAGGAACGCGTTCAGTGATCGCCGTCGACAACACTGGCGACCTGACGGTTGCAGGAATCGATGTGGTCGATCAGGGAAGGGTGCAGGTGCGCGCCAGCGGGAACCTGACGGTGGCTGTGGATATCCAGCTGGGTTCCGATGAGGCGGGCCAGCTAGTGCTGGAGGCTCAGGCTGGATCGCTCGTGATCGAGCAAGATTTGCTGTTCGGTCGCGGCCGCATGGCGCTGCTCGCGCAAAATGATATCGTCCAGCGCAGCAGCTCGACCGTGCTCAACGCCGGCGGCGCACTGGATGTTGACGCCGCTGAGGGCTCGGTGCTGCAGGAAGCCGGGGCCGCACTGAGCAATGCCTCTGCGCTCAATGCGGATGCACTGCGCCTGCATGCCGCGCTAGACATTGTGGTCGACAAGATCGATGCTGGTCAGGGCGGGCTGTCGATGACGACCGATGAGGGATCAGTTATCGAGGCTGATGAGGATGTCACAGATGATCTGCTGGGTGCATCGATACTGATTGAGGTGGCTGGTGATGTCGGCAGCACCGGTCGGCGCGGCCAGGCGATAGAGATTGCCGCGGGCCGTCTTGGCATCCAGGCCGGTGGCGGTGTCGCGCTGCTGGCCAGCCGTGCGCTCAGCCTCGAGGGTCTGGCGGCTGGCGGCACCGCGGTGCTGCGCAGCAGCGCAGGCTCGATGACGATTGACGGCGATGTGAGTGTCACAGGTTCCGGCAATCTGTTGTTGCAAGCGATGGATACGAACGCCAGCCTGACACTGACTGCCGATCATCAGATACAGCTTAACGGCGGGTCATTGTCGCTGATTGCTGGCAATGCGATCACGCTGGCTGCCGGAACGCAGATGATCAGCGGCGGTGGCGACATCGACCTGCAAGCCAGCGCTGGCTCGCTGCAGATGAGCGAGTCGACTCACATCAGCAGCGACGGCGGCAATGTGCGGCTGGCTGCGGGTGCTGATCTGCAACTTGCGCAGATCAATGCGCTGTCGGCTCAGGACGACCTACAGCGTTCCGACATCAGCCTGACGGCAGGTGACGCGATCATCAGCGTTCTGACCGAGAGCAGCCAGATAAATCTCCGTGCCGACCAGTTGCGCATGCAGGCAGGCACGGGCATCGGAGAAACACGAACGCTGCGCACGCAGGTCACAACGGTGGCGGCCGTCACCGTCAGCGGCAGCATTCAGCTGGATGACGACGATGCGCTGACCATAGGCCCGGTGGACGATTTTGCTGTGCGGCGTGTAGTGGAGACCGGTTTGCTGGCCACGGTCTGGGATGTGGCAATCAGCGGGCTCGCCACGGGCGTCGACGGCGGCGTGATCGTCAGCGCGGCGGGCAGCATCACGGTCAACAGCGATCCGGCGCTCGACCAGGGCGTGGGCATACGTGCAGGTACGCGTGGCATACAGCTGACGGCATCCGGTGCTGCCGGCGATGTGCTGCTGAATGCCGATCTGCGTGCTATCAACGGCCCGATCACGCTGAGCGCAGGTGGTGACATTCTGCAGCTGTCGGGCACGACGATTGACAGCGGTGGCGGCAACATCACGCTGAGCGCGCAAGGTCAGATACAGATCTCTTATATTGTTGCTGCGCCGTTCAGCGCGCGCGTCAATGCATCGGTCACCAGCGCCGCAGCGGGCAACGCGGAGATTTCCGCCGGTGGCAACATCCGTATCGCGAACGCTGTGGATCCCTGGTCGGCACCGCTGATCGCTGCCAATCGTCTTTCCATCCATGCTGGCGGCGGCCTTGCCGACATGGCGATCGCAGCCGATACGCTGTCGCTGTCCGCGAACGGCAATGTGTCGCTGCTCGATCTTGATGCGGAGGGCGAGACAAGCGCTGGCCTGATGCTTGATCAGGTGCAGGCACTGGGCGATTTGTCTGTGACTGCGCAAGGAACGATCTCGGTGCAGAGCGCCGCTGCTGGTGCCGGCAAGTCGCTGTCGCTGGAATCGCTGGGCGGCGACATTCTCGCCATGGTCAGCGATGCGATTGGCAGTATCGTCAATGCGCTGGGTGAAGGTCTGGGGCAGTTGTCGCTGATTGCAGCGGGCTTTATCAGCACGGGCAGGACATTCACGGGCACGCAGCGTACGGAGTATCGCTCAGGAGGGGCGATCCGTATCGGTTCCACTGCGCAGCATCCGGTGGGCACCGCTGTCATCGAATACGACGACGCGACGCTGGATACCGAAAATCTCGTGCTCGAAAGCGGTAGCTTCCTGAGTATTTCTGGCGTGCTGCCCAAAGGCACTGTCAGCACCCTGCTACGTGCTACCGAGGGCGTATATGTCAGCGAGATGGGACTGGACGCCACTGACGACATCGGCGTCACCGTCGCTGCACCGCAGATCGTACTGGTGAACGGCAGCGCCGTGGTGACGCAGGCAAGCAGCTACGGCGGTGCGATGACCCTGCCGGTTAGCTTGTATCGAACGCCCGGTGCGCTGTTGCCGCTGGTTTTCGGCAGTACTGCGTTCAGCGGTGAGGGTGAAATGAACGTCGATCTGGTCGTTGCGATCGATGAACTGACGCTGCCAGCCTCGGGTACCGGAGTCAGCTGGCAGCAGGTCGCTGAATCGCCCGCCATCACGCGCTTCACTGGAACCGCATCAGCGCTGAACGCGCTTTTCAGCACGGCGGGTAACATTTATTACGACGCTGGAAGTGCGTCGCAGCTGCTGGTGCGAATGAATGGTGCCGAATTGTCCGTCGCACTGCTGGAGGCGACCAACACGGCGACCGAGGCCGGCGTCATGCTGTCCCTGCCATCGGCAATTCAGCTCACGACTCAGCAGGCAGATATCACTTTCCCTCACAGTGCGGTCAGCTATGCTGGCAGCCACACCCTTCGACTGACGGTCAACCTGCCGCCCGATCTTGCGCTCTCTGCAGGCGAGGGTCTCACTTTGTATAGCGCCAGCGGTGGCGCCGTTAGCGGACTGGAGGGGGTCCGCAGCGTCAGCTTCACGGGTACAGCGGACCAGATCAATGCCTTGCTCAAGGCTCAAGCCGGAAAGATTAGCTATGCTCGCGCGGGAGGACCAACTGCGCTGGGCTTCAAGGTCGAGGTCCTCGATAACGGGGCCGCCATGATGGTCGCTCAGGTCGCCGTGACGATCAGTCCAGCCACCATGGTGTCGTCGATGTCGGTCTCTCTGCCGTCGGCGGTCGAGGTATGGCTTGGCGAAGCCACCTCCTTGTTCATCGGACGCTCACCCTTTACCGAACTGAACGCGCAGAACACCGAGTTTTCAGTCACCTTCTCAGCTGCCGGTCTGTCTTGGCTTGCGGATTTGGCAGTCAAGGGTGAGAGCGGCGTTGCGCTAGGTGCGGGGTCTGGCAGTATGGTCACTTTGCGTGGCACTGCGGCGCAGCTGAACGACTTTCTTTCGGCCGGCAAGCTGTCGGTCACCGCCAGCGCCAGCGGCGAGCTTGTCGCATCCGTCTCGTATGGACAAACGATACGCTCTCTTGGCATCTCGCTCAGCGCCGTTGATGCGGCTCAAAAGGATGCGACGCTGGTAGCAGTCAATGCGCTGCCCGATGTGCGTGACTTGCTGCCGAGCGGCTGGAGCCTGCTGCGGGGCGGCACGCAGGAACTGTATCTGACTAATCTCGAGGCGATTTCAAGCGGCCGCTTCGATCAATCGACGCAGACAGCGACCGGCTGGCTCAAGACGACGGAAGCTGGTGAGTATTACTTCTGGTCGGCCGCAGACGACGTCGTGGAATTCAGGATTTACGATCAGTCCGGCAAAGCGATCGTCGTTACCAAGGATCCGGATTCGCTCGATTACGTCTGGCGCGATACCTTGCTGCGTCGCTCAGCGATTGCCCACCTTGATGCCAACACCTATTACCGTTTCGAGGTTAAACATACGGAATATACGGGTGGCGAAGCATTTACCATTGGCTACACTCGTGCGGCGGCGGCGACCGGTGTTCATGTCACCAGTGTCGTCGGTAGTAGCGAGAACTATCCACCGCTGGCTGTGAATACCAGCGCCAATGAAAGCCCGGGTAACCTCTTTGATGCGAATTCAGGTACTAAGTATCTGAATGGCGACGGTACCAGTACCACCAACCGTAACAGCGGTGTGATGGTCCGGTTGTCAGAAGCCGTGTCGCTGGATCGTATACGTTTCCGCAGCGCGGGCGATCTCGACGGCTGGGATCCTACGAAATTTGAGCTTTACGGCTCGAACGACCCGCTCACATGGGCTGATGGCAGCTGGCAGCGAGTGCTGGGTACCAGCTCAACCAATCTTTCGACGGCGCGCCAGACCTGGGGTAATCAGATCAGCATCGCCGGTGCGGGCGAGTATCAATACTACAAAATCGTCTTCACCGAGACACGCGGTATCGCCAACAACAGCTACTACATGCAGGTAGCTGACGTCGAGCTGGGGTTCGCAGGCACTTCGGTGGTGCAGTCCGCACCGGCGTCCACGGGGACACAGCAGATCATCACGAAGAACGGCCCGCTGTTCTCGATGGTCCCCGATTTGCCGGATATCGCCGTCACGGCAACGCTATCGGTCGATGCCAGCGGCTTCATCGATGTGGCGACACCCGCCGCAGGATCTCGCATCTCGGTCAGCGGTGACCGCACCGCGACCGTCAAGCTGACGGGCACATTGTCGGACTTGGTGGCCTTCCTGAGGAACAGCAACAATGTCAACGTGTCTCAGAACTTGCTTGGCACGTCGCTGACCATGGGGCTGTCTGCAGCAACCGCAATCAGCACGACAACAACCAACACCAGTTTCACGACCGGTACTGTCGTTTTCAAGGCTCCAGTCTCGGTACAGTTGTCAGCATTGCCCGACTTGCGAACGCTGGCAGGCGAGGGGTGGACCCAACGCATGTGGTTCGATCTCGATCCCGCAGGTGCAGCCGGTACCATGGCGAGGCTCTCGACCGAGTCCGTGACATCCGCAGACCTTACTCGCACTTGGAGTTCGGGCCTGCAGACGCCGTATTCATCGCCTGTTGGTGACGCCAATCCGAATGTGCCGATCGAGGGCCGCGCCACTGATTCGAACTACACCTACGCAGATTTCGGTGAAGTGGCCAGCGGATGGTTCAAGACTGATCTGGCAGGTAGCTACAACTTCTGGGTGATTGGTGATGACCAGGTCGAGCTGTGGATGTACGACAGCAACGGCAACAGCTTGCGCGCCACCAGCGGAGTGGCTGAGGCCATGGCCAAAAACTCCAGTTGGACGCGTCGCGACGAATGGCGCGACAGCAATGGCTCCTCTTCGTATGCCAACGTGAAATCGACGGCGGTAACACTCGCAGCCAACACGTTGTATCGCTTCGAAGTCCGGCATCTTGACAAAAATTATCTGGGTTCGGATTACAGCGATTTCTTCCAGGTGGGCTATAACTACAATAACACCGCGGCCAATCAGCCCGATGGGATTGTCGGTGCCGCAGGCACGCCGTTCACGCTGTATCCCGACTTTGCAGGCCAGAGCTTTACGGCCATTTTGTCGGTTGCGTCTGGCATCATCGACCTGGGCAGAGTGAGTGCTGCGGATACCTCTGCAACTGGCGTGATCATCAGCAGCGATCTGACCAATGCGGTCAGCCTCACTGGCTCACTGGACGCGCTGAGCCGTTATCTGCGGTCTGCGCGCATACAGACCAGTGAATCGAATCAGACCCTGACACTGACACTGCAGGGGCCGCCGTCGGCCGATACGAACCAAGAGCCCTCCGCAGTATCGACAGTGTTCAGTGGTGCGGTGGGGCTGTTCAATTTCAGCGATCCGCAACAGCTGTATAAAAATGGGATTGCGGGCAAACCTGCACTGATCGCGAATGGCACTGCACCCGCATATAGCGGCAGCATCACCGATGACTACGGCACCCAGCTGGAAG
>JACCDH010493178.1_pt1 | contig 66610 bp, 64 predicted proteins | sample 7442481 | NCBI WGS metagenome assembly JACCDH01 (sample SAMN15323433, study PRJNA562643) | freshwater metagenome | isolation source: river surface water | place: USA:Blue River Watershed | collected 2017-08-15 | reverse complement strand
TTACATTTTTGATGAAGTATTGAGAATCCCAAATATCTTGAACAATAAACTCTTTTTCTGGTTCGCTTTCTCGTAAATTCAAAATACAATCTGCAATAATGCACACCACATCTGGCGTACATTTTTGATTTATTATTTTAATTCTATGTTGTAATCTGCTATTCAACTTCCAGTATTATTTCGTTAATTGTTTTTTTAAATGAATGATATTTCAAAATAGTATCTGAAAAGTCATCATAATTCCAATTCTTATTTGCGTACTGATAAATCAAATTAGAATTAAAATCTGCTTTGAAAATGAATAAGGGAAAATGATTTTTGTCCCAATTATTTTTATTGGAACAAAAACTTTCAGCTTCGTTTAGTGTTTCAAAAATTTCATAAGTTGAACGTTCATCTTTAGAATAGTAATGCTCAACTGCATACATTGTTTTTGTTTCCATATTTTACCAATTTATATATTCTGTATGATAATTAACTTGAATTGAGTTCATTTCCTTTCTATTAAATTTTAAGTTCTTTAAAGGATTTTCAACTACATTTAATTGCGGTGTTTTTGATAAATTACTAACTACAACAATGAAATAATCTTCTTTATATTCTTCTGCTTTATCGAATTCATTTTGTGTTATTCTAATTGCACCATTTTTATTTCTTACTCCTTTTATTTCAGCTAAAACGAATTTTTCTTGTAATTGAATTTGAAAATCATAACCATCGCCCCATAATCTTGCATCTTTTAATAATCCATTTTCAAAAACTGAAATTGTTTTATAGTTACTCATAAAATAGAATTCTGCTTCGTTTCCTGTTTCTTGAAGTTGTTTAAATTTCGATTTTACAATTGGCTGAACTTCTTGTGTAGTTAAAATTAATTTTTGGTCATAGTCTTTAATAAAAAGTTTAACAATGTTTGAAAATGATTTTGCATCTTCATTTCCGAAAAGGCTATCAATGAAAAGTTTTACGTGTTCTCTTTGATTTCTTTGCCACCAACCTTTTCTGCCATTATCAAAATATGGGTCAAAACTATCTTGTCTATTTGATACGGCTTTTTCAGTTTTTGCTAAACCTAATTCAACAACTAATCTATTAAAAGCTGTTTTTGTTTTACAACCAAATTCATTCATGAATGCCAAATCAAACTTTGCTAAACCATAACCAATCAAATTCATTATTTCTGATTGTCTTTCTGTTTCGTTCAATTCGTTTTCCATTATGCGACTAGTTTTAATGCGTTAGGGATTGAAGTGGAAATCCTTTTTTGAGGTACGAAAAAAAGATTGGAACGGAAAGCCCGACCCGATAGGGAAACGCCCAAATTATCTTCACCTATACAATGTCTAATGTTCAATTCTTCTTTTTTCAAAAACAATTTCTTTTCAATAGAACTTAACTTATTCAATTTTTCAAATGAAGTGTTTGTCCATTGAAAATTTTCTGGAATACTCATCATAAACATCAATTCTCTAATACTGAAAACTCGATTTTCAGATGGATGAACTGTATTTTGACTAGATAAAATATCGTTTCTTGTGTGAACGCAAGGACCTTCTTTGTCCCAATACCAACGAGCATATTTATCTCCATTTTTACTTTCGTTAAATACAACTTTTCCGTTTTTTATTTGATGAGGAATTCTATTTTCTTCTGTGTTTTCAAATGCAGATTGTCCTTCTTTTAGGGTTTCAATCCACGGCAACATATTAATGTTATATTCTCTGAACGAATGGAAAATATCGGTTTTCGATATTTTCCCCATTTCGTTTAATTCTTCTAAACCTGCAAAAAGTTTGCGTAAAGTTTGAGGTTTTTGTTTTTCTGGAAATATATCGTAAGGGCTAATATTTTGCAAATCTTTACGAACACCAATTACAAGAGTTCTTGTTCTGCTTGAGTTTGCCCCATAGTCTTTAAAATTAATAACTTTGAAAAGAATATTATAATGACCTCCTAAATTTAATTTAATTGCTTCTTCAATAGATTTTTCTTGTCCATCGATGTCTGTGCAAGTTGTGCTTAAAAATGCTCTAACATTTTCAAAAATGAAGAATTTTGGATTTACCTCTTTTGTAATTTTTATTGATTCTACAACCAATGAATTTCGTGTTAACTCTTGATTCTTCTTGTGATTAGCAACAGACATTCCTTGACAAGGTGGCGTAGCCACAATCACATCAGGCTCTGAAATTTTATGTTCAGTTTGCCATTTTTTGATTTCAGCAAAAAGTTTGTTTTTGATTTCTTTAGTTGAAATATCTCCGTCTAAATAACCTGTGTCGTACTTGCACTTGTTGTTAAACGCTTGAATTTTTAAGCGTTTAGTCAGAATTTCATTTGTCGCAATGCACTCAAAACCGTTTTGTTTGAATCCGTAACATCCAACTCCTGCACTGCTGAATAAACTAATGTATGTCAATAGTTTGTTCATAGTTTTAGAATTTAATTTCGGCTTGTTTCATATTTATATTTTTTAAGTAATTTACTTTTTCTTCGGCAATCATTAATGTTTCTGAAGAATAATTATAAGCGTACATTTTATAAGCAACATTCTCAATAGATTTTTTTACTCCGATGACAATACCTACCATTTTGCTGAATTCAGCAAAATGGTTTTTAGCTTTTTTAATTTTTTTTAAAAGTTCTGATATAAATTCTTTATTCATTTTTAGATGTCTATTTTCGAGAGTTTATAGATTTAAAACCGTGATTTAGAATTTAATTTCGGCTTGTTTAACATTTATACTTTTTAAGTAATTTACTTTTTCTTCTGCAACCATCAGTGTTTCAGAAGAGCAATTGTATGCATACATTTTTTTAGCAAATTGGTCGCCAAAATATTCTACTTTCAATTTTTCAAAGTCAAGGTCGAAAGCATTTGCTAATTTATCTAATCGTTTTTCGTCAAATTCACGTTTGCCGTTTTCAATCTTGCTCAAATTAGCAGAATCAAGTTTTAACAATGCTGCAAGTTCAGTCAAAGTTAATCCTTTATCTGTGCGTAATTGTCTGATGTATTCTCCAAAAGTTGCTTTCATTTGCTTGTAAATATTAACTTGTCAATAAATGACAAATTTAACTAAATGTTTTAATTAAGCAAGTTTTTTTCTGTCAATTTTTGTCGAGTGTTGGATTTGTACGGTTGGTTTTAGGGTGAGGCATAACTACTTGATAATGGTACAAATTCCATTGACACATTTCACTTCGGTTGGGGGCTGTACAGCCATACAATCTGAGACTGCATTGGTTTGATTGTTGTACAGTTGATTCATTTCATTGTAATTTTTCACCATTTCTTGTAGTTTAACTAAGTCAACGCTATTCGAATAAACCAAATAAGACCAAGGACCACCACAAGGTTTTGTACCAAAAGCAATAAAGCTACAACCCACACTGTCGGAACAGCTAAAACTGTTGATGTAGTTTTGAATTTCCTGCTTTTTGGTTTCTAACTGTGTAGAAGTGATAAGGTCAGAGGATTCATTTGAGTCTGAGCATTGAAAACTTTGTAGCAGGATTGAAAGTAGTAATATTTTAAAAAACCACTTCATAATTTGGAAGTTAAGAGTTGTTTATGAGATATAAAGTTAAAAAAAAATACCGCAGATTCGCAGATTATATTTTAAATTCTGTGAATCTGTGGTAAAATGAATTTTGTATTTTGGAGTTATCAGTCTAGCAAAACTCGTTGAAAGCGTCTTTCAAGTTATCAGCAATCATTTCGGCAGGACGACCTTCGATGTGGTGTCGCTCTAGCATATGGACTAATTCACCGTCTTTGAACAAGGCAATACTTGGTGAAGAAGGAGGAAAAGGGAACATATGTTGTCTTGCAGCATCAACCGCTTCCTTATCGACACCCGCAAAAACCGTGATTAAATGATCTGGTTTTTTGGTGCCTTCTAAGCTCATTGCAGCTCCTGGACGAGCATTTCTAGCTGCACAACCGCAAACTGAATTTACAACTACTAATGTTGTGCCTTCCGATTTTATGGCAGCATCAACTGCTTCTGAGCTATGTAAATCTTGAAAACCTACTGCAGTCAATTCTGCTTGCATAGGTAATACCATTTCTTGTGGATACATATTTTTATATTTAAATATTATTATTCGAAAGTTACAAAGTTACAAAGTTTCAAATCAAGATGTAAGTTTGAATTATAAAGTTTTGTTATAGTTTTATAGAATCATTCTAATTAAATTTTAAAACGGAAAGAATAACCTAAAGCAAAATAATATTTTGGAGAAATAGCTGACAAACCTGCTCCTCCAGAAATATCTAATTGATGATTGGGATTGAATAAATACGTTAATCCTAAGTCAAATCGGTGATCTGCATTGCCAATTTGGGGAACAAAGCCATACAATTCTATATAAGCCCCAATTGTATCACTCAAAGAATATCCTGTTGTTAAAGTGTAAATAAAAGTTGGTTTCTTATCTATTCCATTCCATTCGGCTCCCAAATTATAACTCAGTGATTGTTTGTCGCTAAGGGTGTGTTGCATAGTGAATCGAAATTCAGGATAATAATAATTGGCTCTATATTTGGTCGAAGCAACTTCTGGGAATCCAATATGAGCTATCAGAGAAGTGGTTGGAACAATTCCTTTCTCTTCTAAAAGTCTTGTTTTGAAACCTATTAAAACAGGATTTATTCCTGAAGTTTTGATTTGATTTTCTTCAGAAATAACATATTCAGTTATCATTCTCAATTCAAAGTATTTATTAATTCCAAAGCGCGTTAATACCGTTGGAGTAACAAATACTTCTGAATTGGATGTGTTTTTTTCATACGAAAAGCCATTTTCAAGCTGAAAATAATGACGAGGAGTAATAAAAGGACATTCCGTTTGATCAGGTCTATCAGTTTGAATAGTAGGCAACTCTTGTCCAAAAAGGGAAGTATTTGCAGCTATTATAAATACTATAATTTGTAGTGGCTTGTACATTTTTTTGTTTGCATTAAATTAATTTTAGACAAATCTAAAAAAATAATTAATCTAATCGAATAAAAAATTATATTTGCTTTTTAAAAACATATAATAAACAATGGGAAAATCACTTGAAGAAGTAAACCAATCGGTTGCTACACAAAATAAAACCTCAACTTTTAGAAAAATTCTTGCCTTTTTTGGTCCCGCTTATTTGATAAGTGTAGGTTATATGGATCCAGGAAATTGGGCGACTGATATTGCTGGAGGAAGTCAGTTTGGGTATGCCTTGCTTTGGGTTTTATTGATGAGCAATATGATGGCCTTGCTTTTACAAAGTTTAAGTGCTAGATTAGGAATTGTAACTCAACGCGATTTAGCACAAGCATCGAGAGAAACCTATTCGAAACCAATTAATTATATTCTTTATTTTTTAGCTGAAATCGCTATTGCAGCCTGCGATCTTGCCGAAGTTTTAGGAATGGCTATTGGGATTAATTTATTATTTGACATTCCGTTGATTGATGCCGTTTTGATTACCGTTTTGGACACTTTTTTATTACTTTTTCTCATCAATAAAGGCATCCGAAAAATGGAAGCTTTCATCATTGTATTGGTCGCCATCATTGGGATTTCATTTATTTTCGAAATGATTTTTGCCCAACCCGAAATGGGGAAGGTAGTTTATGGTTTAATTCCCTCAATGCCCAATTCAGTTGCACTTTATATTGCCATCGGAATTATAGGAGCCACGGTTATGCCACACAATCTATACCTCCATTCTTCTTTGGTGCAAACTCGAAAATTCGATCAAAGTGTTGCTGGAATTAAGCAAGCTTTGAAATACAATTTAATCGATAGTACGATTGCTTTGAACTTAGCTTTCTTTGTAAACGCTGCTATATTGATTTTGGCAGCAGCCACATTCTACAAAAACGGAATGTTTGAGGTTGCAGAAATTCAGGATGCACACCAATTTTTAGCCCCTATTTTAGGAACAAAATGGGCCCCCATTTTGTTTGCTGTTGCCTTGATAGCTGCGGGACAAAGCTCCACTATTACTGGAACTTTGGCGGGACAAATTGTTATGGAAGGCTATCTCAATTTAAGAATTCAACCTTGGGTTCGTAGGATAGTAACTCGTTTGATAGCTATTGTTCCTGCTGTAATTGTTATTACTATTTTTGGAGAAAGCGTGACAGGAAAACTATTGATTTTGAGTCAGGTAATTTTGAGTTTGCAACTGGGTTTTGCCATCATTCCCTTGATACATTTCGTTAGTGATAAATCGAAAATGAAAGGATTTCACATCAGTAAAACGACCCAAATTGTTTCTTGGGTTGTGGCCTCAATAATAGTTTCCTTAAATGTAAAATTAGTGTTTAATGAAATTGTTAGTTGGCTTGAAACATCTGAAAACCCAATTATTTTATGGTTTACGTTAGTTCCTTTGGCTTTTGGTTTCTTGATTTTACTTTTGTATATCGTATTCAAGCCTTTTTTAACTAAAACTAAGCTTGATTTTCAAAATCATTCTCCACACAATTTGGACCTTCAATTTTCTGAAATTGGCACTTATAACACCAAGAAAATTGCCGTTGCAGTAGATTTTTCTTCGGCTGATACCGTTGCCATAAACTGCGCTTTCGAGTTGGGCGGATTAGAAGCAAAATATACTTTGATTCACGTGGTAGAAACAGTGGGAGCAATGGTTTATGGAGAAAAAATTGAAGATCAAGAAACTTTAATTGACGCAAAATTATTGAAAGAATACAAAGAAATACTTTCTCAAAAAGGGTTTAAAGTAAAAACTAAATTAGGTTTTGGCAAGCCCAACAAAGTAATTTCAGAAATAATTAATAATGGAAATTTTGATGTTTTGGTTATGGGAACCCATGGCCACACAGGTTTCAAAGATTTACTTTTTGGGACAACTGTTGATAAATTGCGTCACAAAATTTCTATTCCGTTGTTTATTGTAAAAATATAAAACAGTACTAAGATAAGGAATTGGTAACCATTTACATCTACCTCTAACTTCTAACCTCTAACTTCCACATGACTTTTTCAGAAGAGAATTATTTGAAAGCAATTTATCATCTTACTACTGTAAACGATGCTGAGGTGAGCACAAATGCCATTGCCGAAACGATGGAAACTAAGGCGCCCTCAGTAACGGATATGTTGAAGAAATTGGCCGAAAAAGATATGGTAAATTACAAAAAATACCAAGGAGTGTCTTTGACCGAAAAAGGGAAACTTTCTGCCAAAATGATTGTCCGAAAGCACCGTTTATGGGAGGTTTTTTTAGTTGATAAATTAAATTTTGCTTGGGATGAGGTTCATGATATTGCCGAACAATTGGAACACATCAAATCCGAGCAACTCATCAACAAACTAGATGATTTTTTGGGCAAACCCACAGAAGATCCACATGGAGATCCTATTCCGAATGCCAACGGAAAAATAATTACCATCGAAAAACAGTTGCTTTCTGAATTGGCAGAAAATCAGATAGGTATTTGTGTAGGTGTAAAAGATTCTTCAGCTGAATTTTTGAAATATTTAGACAAACAAGAAATTGCCTTGGGTTCAAAAATTGAAATTATATTTAAAGAAAACTTCGATTTATCCTTAAAAATAAAGGTGAACGGAAATGAATTAACCATTTCTAATAAGATAGCCAATAATCTTTTTGTGAAAGTGGGTTAATGACATTTGCAATCTTCTCCACAGTTTTTATCAATTTTTTTCTTTTTGAAAAAGAATTTTTTAACTAAAAAGCTAACCGCAATTATTAATGTAAGATAGGATAATATTTCTTGAATCATAGCAATTATTTTAATATTTGATATGCAATCAGAGCAACAAAATAGGCAAAGCTACTCATAAAAAACAATTGCCCTAAGGGCCATTTCCAACTGTTGGTCTCCTTTTTTGTAACGGCCAAAGTGCTAATACATTGCATAGCGAAAGCATAAAAAAGCAATAAAGAAATTCCAGAAGCAAAATTAAATATTTTCTCCCTTGTTTCGGCATTGGTTTCTGTTGCCATTTTGTTTCGGATTGTATTTTCATTATCGCTACCACCTACGCTATAAATGGTAGCTAATGTCCCCACAAAAACCTCTCTTGCAGCAAACGAACTGATGATAGCAACACCAATTTTCCAGTCATATCCCAAAGGCGAAATGGCTGGTTCGATGGTTTTTCCCATGATGCCAATATAGGAATTTTCTAATTTCAATGAAGCTACTTTGTTTTCGATTTCTATTGAAGAAAGAGATTTATTTTCCGCTTTTGATGTGACAATCGATTCGGCATTTCTGAATGTTGAACTTGGACCATTCGAAGCCAAAAACCATAAAATTACCGATATGGCCAAGATAATTTTACCCGCTCCAAAAACAAAAACTTTGGTTTTTTCGATAACGGTGATCATCACGTTTTTGAACATTGGCAACTTGTAATTGGGCATTTCGACTACAAAGAATGTTTTGCAATTGAGTTCTAATACTTTATTGAGCAGGTAAGCCGAGAGAATGGCCATTCCGAATCCTAAAAGATACAATAGCATGAGTGTTAAACCTTGTAAATTTAGGATTCCAAAAACATATTTATCAGGAATTACAAGCCCAATAATAATGGCATACACAGGTAATCTTGCAGAACAAGTAGTAAAAGGAGTGACCAAAATGGTGATTAATCGTTCTTTCCAGTTTTCAATATTTCGTGTCGCCATAATAGCCGGAATAGCACAAGCAGTTCCAGAAATTAGAGGCACAATGCTTTTGCCCGAGAGCCCGAATCTGCGCATAATTTTGTCCATCAAAAAAACTACTCGGCTCATATAACCACTTTCTTCAAGGATTGAAATGAATAAGAATAAAAAAGTGATTTGAGGAATGAACATCAAAATTCCGCCAATGCCGGGAATAATTCCTTGTGCAATCAAATTGGTAAAAGGACCTGGAGGCAAATTTTCACTTGCCACTGTACTCAAACTGGCAAAACAACTATCGATAAAATCCATTGGAATTTTTGACCATTCGAAAATAGATTGAAAAATTCCGAATAAAACCACTAAGAAAATCAGATAACCCCAAATTTTATGTGTGAGCACTCTATCAAGTTTACTTCTAAAATCAGTCGCAGCAGCCGAATCTACTTTTTGTCCAATTTTCAAAATGTTATTGATGAATTGATAGCGTTTGATGGTTTCTTGCTGTTGTAATTTTTTGAGTTCTGATTTGGTTTTAGCAAACGAATGATTTTCGAGTGTTTTTCTGTTTAAATCCGCAAAATTCACATCTTGAGTGATGACCAACCAAAGTTTGTACAAGGACTGATTGGGAAATGTTTTTCGAAGCGAATTGAAATAATTTTCATCGATAGTAGATGCATTCAAACAAGGTTCTGTTGAAATGCTTTTGTATGTAGTGATTACCGTTTTCAGTTCATTAATTCCAATGTTTTTTAGAGAACTGACTAATGCAATTTTGGTTTTTAGCTGTTCTTCAAGAAAGGGAATATCTAGCGAAATCCCTTTGAGTTCCATTCGGTCTATCATATTGATGACTAAAATGGTTGGAATTTCTAAATCTTTTATTTGTGTAAAAAGCAGTAAATTACGTTTCAAATTCTCCACCTCCGAAACCACAACAATCACATCGGGAAAGAGTTTGTCTTTTTTGTTGAGCAAAAGTTCAATCACCACATTTTCGTCGGCAGAACTGGCATTGAGGCTATAAGTCCCTGGCAAATCAATTACGTTGGCATTGATATTGTTAGGTAATTTGCAAAAACCAACCTTTTTTTCGACAGTAATTCCGGGATAATTTCCTACTTGTTGATTCAAACCTGTAAGTTGGTTAAAAACCGAAGTTTTTCCTGTATTTGGATTCCCAATTAAAGCGACATTGATATTTTGTTTGCTCATTTTGGGTTATTTATTGATGAGGTCAATCTCTATTTCACGAGCCGTTTCGATTCGAATTGCAAGGTGTGAGCCATTGATAATTAAATACAAAGGATCGCCAAAGGGTGCAATTTGGAGTAATTCCACTTTGTTTCCTGGCAAACAACCCATTTCTAATAATTTTAATGGAATAATATCGGCATCAAAATCTTTGATGATGGCTTTTTCACCTTTTTTTAGGTTGGCAATCGTAGTTTTCAATTTCTTATTTAGATTGAATATAGATTGCAAAAGTAATGTAAAAAAAAGAATATTAAGTGATAATTGTCAGGTTTGAATCTTTTAGTTTTCCAAAAGCCAATTGATGTCCTCGATTAGTTTTTGAATATCTTCTTTTTTGGTACCGTCATAAAAACCACGAACCCGTTTTTTGGAATCCACTAACACAAAATTTTCGGTATGAACCATATCGTATTGCTCTTCTGGTTTTCCTTGTTTGACAGCCAAATAGGACTTTCTTGCCATGGTGTAAATCGCTTTTTTGTCGCCCGTGACTAAGTTCCATTTGCTATCCATCACACCATTTATTTTGGCATATTCCTTCAAAACCGAAACTTTGTCTATCTCAGGCATAACAGTAAAAGAGAGCAATTTTACTTTTGGATTCTCTAGAAATGCCTTTTGTACATCAACCAAATTCGTTGTCATTTTTGGGCAAATGGATTTGCATGTGGTAAAGAAAAAATCGGCTACATATATTTTGCCTTCATAGTCTTTTTGGGTAATAGTTTTGTTGTTTTGATTGGTAAACGAAAAATCGGCAATTGTGTGGTATTTGCTGATGTACTGCACCGTAGTATCCACTAATTCTGGATTTACATCCGATGGATTATAGATTGGTAGTGATTTTTTTGGTTTCAAAGCGGAATAAAACAAGGAAATCGTAATAATGGAAAACACCAACAATGCAACACAGAATTTTCGATATTTATAGAAAATAGATTTCATAAAAATAATTTGGGCAAAAATACAAAAGGGATTATTAATAAACCTATAAGGTTTTGGAATCCTTATAGGTTAATTTTGAAAATTTTGAAAATTGTTTTTCGCTTATTTTATCAAATACTCTTGCATAAATCGAATTACCGCCAATCGTTGAAAATCTACATTGGCTTTTTTTCTAAAACCGTGACCTTCATCTTTGGCCTCCAGATACCAAACCACATTACCATTAGCTTTTAGTTTGTCACGCATTTGTGTGGCTTCGGTTACAGGAACTCTAGGGTCATTCGTTCCTTGAATAATAAACAGTGGTTTTTTGATTTTGTCAATATTATTTAAAGGAGCCATTTTTTCGAAAAAGGCTGCCATTTCCGGAATTCTCTCATCGCCATATTCCACTCGCCGTAAATCTCTTCTATATTCTTCGGTATTTTTCAAAAAGGTGTTAAAGTTTGATATTCCAACAATATCAACAGAACATTTGATTTTATCAGCATAATGGTAGGCTGTTGCCAAAGTCATATAACCACCATAACTGCCTCCCATTATCATAATTTTGTCTTTGTCTAATTCGGGTTGTTGTGCAATCCAATCCAATAATGCTCCAATATCTTTTACAGAATCTTCCCTTAAAAAACCATTGTCTTTGGCAATAAATGTTTTTCCAAAACCAGAGGAGCCTCGAACATTTGGTAAAATTAGGGCAACCCCCATTTCGTTAGTATAATAATTACCTGAACCTAAGAAAGTAGCCATAGATTGCCCTTCTGGTCCACCATGAATATTGATTAAAACCGGTCTTTTTCCAGTGAATTTTGATGCGGCTGGATAATAAAATCCTGAAATTTTTAAATTGTCAAAGCTTTTCCATTCGATAAATTTTGGAACAGACATATCCGATTGTTGCATTTCGCCCAATTCACTTTCGGTCCATCTTTGAATTTCACCTGTAGTAAGGTTTAGTTTATAAACATCCGAAGCCGTTTGTGCGGTTGATTGAGTGAAAAAAAGGTTCTGATTGTCTTTGGTGAAACTAGCACCGCCGATGAGTCCGATGGGAATATTATTGACAGCAGCATAGGATTTGTCGCTTGTATTCATCAAATACATTTTGTTTACTCCTGCTTCATTGGTAATAAAAACGATTGTTTTCTTGTCTTCAGACAAATTATAATTTTCTACATTCCAATTGATTTTAGAAGTATGAATTGACACTTTTTTTGTTTTCAAATTCATTGTAGCAAGACGTCCAAACTCATTGTCTTTGTCTGTTATAAACCATATTTCATCATCGGAATTTGAAAAACTGGCACTAGATTGTATGATTCCCGTTGATTTTCTATCTGTAACTTCTGATAATTTTCCAGATTCAGTTTCAAATAGCCAAATATGGGATTCATTAGCCGAAACATATTCGCTAATCAAAAGTTTTTTTCCATCATTAGAAATATTTGATATTCCCCATCCGCCACCCTTTACTTGTAGCACTAGTTTGTTGCTTTTAGGGTCATTTGGATCCATATAATAAATGTCACGGTCTCCTCCATTTCTTTTGGTAGAGGAATAATAGAAACCTTTTCCATCTTTACGCCAAGTAATACCTCCATTTTGTGAACGACCGCCATCAGTTAATAAAGTAGATTGCAGCGTATTTAAATCGAGTTTGTATAATTGTCTAAATTCATTGCCACCAACATCCTTAGAATAAACAAGATATTCACCTTTTATCGGTTCAAATGAAGCGCCGCTAACAGGGTCATCAAAAAAAGTTATTTGTGTTCTAGCTCCCATTGGCTGTTTGATACGGTGCAATTGTGAAGTTGAACTAAAACGGGTACTGATAATAATTTCGTTTTTTGTTGGATGAATTTCAGCCAATGATGCTCCACGCGCCTCAGAATACTTTTTTACCTGATTAGCAAGTTCTTTGGGGATTTCAGCAATATTCTCAGATATTAAATTTTCATTAGGAACCAAGATGTTTTTCTTTTCTTGTGCATAAAACACTGAGAATGAAAAAAGGGCAGGGATCAAAATGTTTTTTTTCATAACATATAAATTAATTGGTTTGATATAAAACTAAATTCGGGCTTTCCTTATCGAATAGTTAACTAAATACAAACCACACAAAGTGATTGTACCGCCAATGGCAATTACTTTGGTTAGGGCTTCGTTGAAAACAATCGTTCCTAATAATACTGCAACGATAGGATTGATATAAGCATAAACACTACTAATATGTGCAGGTAGCCTTTGCAACATATAAATAAAAGCAATAAAAGTTAAAACAGAACCAATTATTGTCAAATAAGCAATAGCCCACCACGAAATAGCAGGAATTGAAGTGATATTGATACTTGTTCCCGTAGCTCCAGTAAAAGCTAAAAGTAAAATGCTAGAAATGAACATTTGTAATCCTAAACTAAAATAAGGATTAAAACTTGCCGCTTTTTTCCTAGTATACAAAGTCCCATAAGCCCAAGTTACTGTTGAGAATAAGGACAAGAAAATTCCAAATCGAAAATCAGGCTTCAAAAAATCGGCCAAATAATCGTAAAAAATTACACTAACTCCTCCAAAACTGATAATTAATCCCAGTATGGATAATCGAGCAATTTTCTCCCCTCTAAAAACAGTAATTAACACAATCCATAAAGGAAAAATAGCACCAATAATGGCACCCAAACCACTGCTAATATATTTCACACCCCAAGTGCTTAGACCGTTACTCATTACAAAATTAAGAATGCTTAGAATGAATATGGTTTTCCATTGTTTGCCTTTTGGCCAAGGTGTTTTTTTATATAAAAAGAAACCAACATATAGCATTCCGCCAATGAATTGTCTAATTCCTGCAAGCTGCAAAGCAGGCATATGTTTCACGCCTTCTTTGGATGCCAACCAAGTGGTTCCCCAGAAAAAACTCACCCAGCACAAAGCTAAAATGGGCAAACCTATCGAGTTTACTTTAGTTGAAACGGCAATTTTTATTTTAGTTCTCAATTTATAAACTGGGTTTTACAAAAGTATATTCTAATTTTTTTTCAATTTTAGCACTCGAAATAGTCTTTCCAAAACTTGAATTTTCTACATTGAATGCAGGCAAGGCTAAGTTAAATTCGATGGCTTTTTGAGTATAATATTCTTTTCGGCTAGGATGAAAAGGAGTTACTGCATTGAAGGTCTCGTTCCGCTCCAATTTTTTATTCTGAACCTGTCGAAGAATCTCTAGGATTATGCCAATGCAATCGTCTTGATGAATGAGATTTATGGGAGCTTTGGGGTTTTCAATATTTTTTCTTCCTGCCAAGAATTTTATTGGATGTCGGTCTTCGCCAATTAGTCCACCAAAGCGTAAAATAATAGTTTTGAAATTCGGATTACTTTGCAACAGCTGCTCTGATTTTAATAATTGTCTGCCGCTTTCCGTATCTGGACAGGCTTTAGTTTCTTCTGTCACATTGAGCGTGTCATCATGAGCGCAGTCGATAGACGAAGTGTCGCCATAAACCGAAGTTGAACTTATAAAAATTACGTTTTCAACACTTGAATTTTCTATAAAAGGAATCAGGTTTCTTATTTTGGAAACAAAGTTTTCTTTCTCAGAACTGCGAAGTTTTGGTGGAACATCGATGATCAAAATCTTCGAATTTTCTAGAAAATTATTGAGGTTACCAATAGTTTCATTTTCTGAAAGTACAATCAAATAAGGCTGAATTCCCGAGTTTTCCAAAATCGAAATTTTCTCATTAGAGGTCGTCGAACCTTTTACCGAAAATTTATTCTCTAGAAAAGCTTTCGCCAAAGGCAAACCCATCCAACCACAACCAAGAATACTAATTTGAGTCATTATTGTTTAAATAAAGTGTCTTTAACAACAACTAAACTATCTTTTTCAATTACATTTCCAACATTTAAAGCAATGGGGTTCATTTTTTTTGGAGAAGGTTTTATCTTCTCTTTAATTATCACAGCATCGTTCAAAACGAAAGGCGTTGGCATCATCCAATCGGCTCTTTTTACCATTGTAAATAATGGATTGTTCATCAAATCGAAAGAACTTTCCATTAAATCCAAATCCAAAACACTCGAAGCAGCAAAATTAAATCGTATTTCCAGCGGTATTTGATTTACTACATAATAACTCAATAATTTCTTGCCTTTTCGTTCGTATTTGGAACCTTTTTGTTCCAGCAAGGACATGCCATTGGCCTTGAAATTATGAATTTCTAGATTTTCATCGGCAAAAATATCATAACGATTGACTTTTCTGTTGGGTGTAATTCTAATTTTCAAATAACGAATCTCTGCAACAACGGTGTCTTTCAGAAATTCAATCGTAGGTTTTGGAAGGTTTTTCAAAGGAGCATCGGCGGTGAAAGTAAAAACCGAATTGTATTTGCTAGGTAACGAATTAGAGCTTAATGCTTGGGCATCTTTTGGATTTTGACCTAAATAAGTTTTCGTCCATTGGTCCAGATTGGTGTCATAAGTGGCCCAAGTCGCCTTGTTTCGGTCGGCATCCAAAATATAAACCAAACTATTTGATTTGGCTTTGCCTACTTCATAACCGGAAAAATAATGTGCTTTGGCGAAAAATCCAATCGCTAGCACCAACAGAATCACAGAAGACATTCCTTTTCGCCTGAACGAACCAAAAATTGGCAGTAATAAACCAAATGTAAAAACAGAGAGAATAGCACTTCCAAACAATACTTTTAGACCCAAACCTATCGGAAACATTTGAATGAATGGTGCAATAATTAGTAATGCCGGAATACTTAAAAACAGGTTCAATATCCATTTTGACTTCTGGGTAAGTACGAATGAAGCCAACATCAACAATCCTGCAAAAGCTGGAATAATCAAGAATCCTGCGCCTTTCAGGTAGAAAGCCAGTAATCCATTAATAACAATCCAAAGGAATAATGGAGCAATATAATGGTTAATGCTCAATTTTTTTACAGAGAAAATTTGGTAAAAAGCGAAGCAAATTGCCAAACTCAACAGCGTGAAAGCTGCGATATAATCGTGTCCGTTATAGGTAAAGCCGTTGAGCAAATCGTTGTATTGAGGATAAATGATTAGCAATAATTTCCAACCCAAAAAAGTGATTATGCCCGAAACGATTAGCGAACCCAAAAATGGAATGAATCCTCTGGCCATTTCTAGGAAAGTTAAAATGCGTTTGCCCAAACCAATGAATATAAAAAGCAATAAAAGTGCAAAAGCAATGATGACCATTGGCAATACCCAACCAAAAGGATAACTGATGATGGTAAATGGAATCGAAAAATAGACATCATCTTCGGTAGCTTGAGTCGCATTTAAATCAGCATTCGAAAAATAATCCAATAAAGGCATTAGATATTTTCCTTGATGTGCCAAGCTGTTTTTGTTCAAATGGTTGATGTCATCTTGCGCCGTGTGGTAATTGTAATGACCGTCAATGAAAGCAAAATTGTAGCCCTGAATATTGCCCTGTTCTCTGAAAACAGTCAAATCGGTATCATTGGGCAACATTTTATAAACGCTGTACATCAAGGAATTAGAAACAGGATATTTAACGTTTGCAACAGCAAATTCTTTAACCAATCTAGCGTTTCCACTGTTGGTTTCTATAAACATACAACTTGATCCTGAAGAACCCCGAGCTTCAAAATTCAAAACCAAACCAACTTCTTTTGCCCAATGGTGTTGGGTTACAAAAAGAGTCGCACCATTCATTTCCAATTCTTCGGCATCCGAAAACAGAATAATGATGTCGTTTTTATGGGCTGTTTTATTGTACATAAAAGCACGAATCCCTTCGAGAATCGTTGCCACACCAGAGCCTGCATCGCTTGCACCTTTTGAATAGGAATGGGGTGCACTATCATAATGAGAAAGTAGGAGCAAAGCATTTTGGCTATTTGTACCTTTTATTCGAGCCAATATATTCTTGCATTTTGTCAAAGTTCCCTCCGAAAAAGAATAGCCTTCTTGAACAGAAGTTTCCAAACCCATATTTTGCAATTCTTTAACCAAATAATTGGCGACCAAATCGTGGTTTTCGGAACCTACAAAATGGGGTTTTTGTGAAATATTTTTGACTTGTTCCAAAGCCCTTTCGGTAGAAAATTCCGAAAGCGGAACATCATCATCCGATGTCCATTGAGGCATCAGGCTGAAGAATGTAAATCCAAGTGTTCCTAAAAGGAACAACACGGATAAAATGGAGGAATAATTCTTTTTCATCGTGTAGAGAATTAAGTTCTAAATTTCTTTTTTGACTAGCATATAATAATCATCCTCCAAAGCACGATAGCCTTGGTCATAAACAAAATAGTAAGTGTTTCCTGTTTTGGTTGCCAAAATATTGGTAAAAAATTCAAAATCGAATCCTTTGCTCAACAGTTTTGACTTGGTTGTTTTTCCTTTGCCATCGACATTCAAAGTCGAGAGAATGCGGTAATTTTTACGCAATTTGTTGTTCACATTGCGCATAAAATTGGTGCTGTCTTTGTTTATTTTGTTATTGTAGGCATTGCGACAACCGTCGCTGCAAAACTTTTTATCTTCACGACCCACAATTTTGTCTCCACATTCCAGGCAGGTTTTGTCCATAGTTTTTCGATTTTCTTAAAATTGACCTTTGTGCAACAAGGCTTGTTCGATATGTGCCAAATGATGGTCGCAATGCCAAGCATATACTCCAATAGTTTCCTCTAAACTTGATATTTTTAGGTTAGCTGGATGAAAAAATTGTCGTTTTAATTCTTTTGCTCCAAGACTTTTCAAAAGAAAAACCCAACGAGCGTGAACGCCTTCTATGATTTGAAGGGATGGCAAAATAGTGTCCGAATTTCCATCGGCAAGTTCTGCCCACAGTGCTTCTTCATAAGGTTTGATGGTTGGAACATCTTCTGTCAAAGCAAGTTTGAATCGGATAAAACTATTGATGTGACTGTCGGCACAATGATGCACAACTTGCTTAATGTTCCAACCTTTTGGGCGATAAACCCAATTCAATTCTTCGAAAGAAAGGGTTTCGGTCAGTTTTTTTATTTTGGATGGAAAATTTTCGATAGTCGTTATCCAAGTTACCAAATCATTTTGGCTTACCTCATCAATTTTTGGACATTTTCCAATCGGAAATTTTAGATTTTCTAAAGTGGATTGATTCATTTTTCTAGGGTTTGAGTTTCCAACTCTTTTCTATTAATTGGCTTCTAGTTTGTAAATTTCTATTCTTTCTTTTGAAAGTCTTTTTTGCAACCATAATTTTAGCTTTTGCTTGGATTCTTCGCTCAAATTGGTTTTGCTATTGTAAATTAATACAGGTAGAATATAAGAACTGTCTGTGTTTTTTTTAAAACTGTGATTGGATATAGATATGTTTTCGATTTCTGGAAAAATGATTTTTATTTCATCCAACAATGCTTTTTCGTTGTATTTGTTGAAGTTAATTTCATTTTTTAATTGGTTGATTGTGATGTCTTTTGAGTCTAAATTAGTTTTTCCAGAACTAATTTGGTCTAAAATATATTTCTTTATATCGGTTGTGTCTTGGCTGATATTCAATTTGGTGTTTTCAATTTTGTATTTAATTAAGGATTTATTGAGCGACTTAATTTCTTCATTATCGAATTTTTGTCTCAAAAAAGCAAGTTCAATTTTTTTAGGATTGGTTTTCAGATTTATTTTTTTATACAAAATGGTATACCCTTTATTTGTAAATTCATTTTCAATAAAGAGATTCATTTTTTGGTTGGTTTTTTTTTCTTCAATTAGAACGTAGGCAAAAAATATACTTGGAATCATCATTACTAATGTCAAGAAAGTAATTCCATATTTTATTTGTTTTTGGCGTTTGGTATTGACTTGTTTTACCGCTGGGTACTTCAAATATTTTACAATTAAAAAGGTTGAAATGCAAATAAAAACACAGTTGATAGTATATAAAAAAAGTGCGCCAATAAAGAATATTAAGTTACCAATAGCCAATCCATAACCAGCAGTGCACAGCGGAGGCATTAATGCTGTGGCGATGGCAACTCCAGGAATTGGGTTTCCTTTTTCGACTCTTGTCATTGCAATAACACCTACAAGTCCACCAAAAAAAGCAATCAAAACATCATAAATATTGGGTGATGTTCTGGCTAATATTTCGGATTGGGTTTCTTTGAAAGGACTCAAATAAAAATAAGTTGTCGAGACGACTAAACTAACAATTGTGGCTATCAAAAGGTTTTTGGATGCTTTTCTAACCAATTCGGAATCGTACATTCCGAGTCCAAATCCTACGCCAATAATCGGCCCCATTAAAGGAGAAATCAACATCGCGCCAATAATTACTGCGGTCGAATTTACATTCAATCCGATGGAAGCCACCACGATAGCACAAGCCAGAATCCATAAGTTTGAACCTTGAAAAGAGATATTTGATTTTACATTTTCTAAAACTTTTTGTTTGTTTTCTTCACCAAAATGGAGGTCGGTATATTGTACTATTTTATGAAGCATCTATTTTTTATGATTTTAATTTGAAATATGTTAGTAGATCAAAAAATTAATAATTCTTTAAAAATCAATCAAATATACTAAATTATTTCCATTTACAAACGGTTACAAATAGTTACAACCGAAAGTAAATAGTTATCTACCGAATAAAATTTTAGTACTGTCGCATCTTTGCCTTGTTGATTTGAACGAGTCAGACAACAAAAACATATATAAACAATTTAAATTTATACGCCATGAATGCAATGAAAAACACAGTACAGTTAATTGGAAATGTAGGTAATGATCCTGAAATTAAAAATCTTGATGGAGGAAAAAAAGTAGCCAATATCACAATGGCCACTAACGATGTATATTACAAAGAAAACGGAGACAAAGTAGAACAAACGGAGTGGCATAAAGTAGTGGCCTGGGGGAAAACAGCCGACATCATTGAAAAATATGTAACCAAAGGTCTCCAAATTGGCATCGAAGGAAAATTGACTCACAGAAGTTATGATGATAAAAATGGTGAAAAACGATATATTACAGAAGTGGTTGCAAACGAAGTATTGCTTTTGGGAAAATAGTATCGTTGAAAAGATGGAATTAAAAATGGCTTCCAAATTGGGAAGCCATTTTTAATTTGAAGGAGTTTATTTTTTAAATAAATCAAGCATTGGACAGTTGTCGCAAGGTTTCATCTTGCTTTTTTTATATTTTTCGCAACAATTCGAATTGCAGTTTGCTGCTTTCTTGATTTTATCAAGCTTGTCTTTTTTCTTTTTCTTCTTTTTATCTTTTTCCTTTTCTTTTTTACTCACTTTGTAAAAATTAAAAAACCAAGACAAAGATATGTTATTATTAGCTATTCTAAATAAACTATGATTTTTTGTCAAAAAAATGCCTTGAAGAAATGTAATTCAGCAAGGCATTTTTTTATTTATTTAAATTCCTGTTAGGACAACAACTATTTTGGGGCAGCTGCACTGGAAGCAACAGCAATAAGCTGAATGTCTCTATCGAATAGGTAAAGACCGCCTTTATCGTCACCAATTAAATTTATTTTATCCAATATGGTTTTAGCAGTTGCCTCTTCTTCAATTTGTTCTGCTACATACCACTGTAGAAAGTTGTGTGTGGCATAATCTTTTTCTTCAAAAGTGATATGCACCAATTCATTAATGGAATTCGAAACGAAAAGTTCGTGTTTGTAAAGTTCTTCAAACATACCTTTAAAGGTTTCGTAGCTGGTTTTTGGAGCTTTTAAATCGGTAATTTGTGAATGACCCCCACGTTCGTTTACATATTTTATCAATTTGAGCATATGCATCCTTTCTTCATCGGATTGGGCAAACATAAACTTAGCTATTCCTTCTAGCCCATTAACCTCAGCCCAACATGCCATTGATAAATAAATTTGAGAAGATTCAGCTTCAATTCTAATTTGTTTGTTTAAAGCAATTTCTGTATTTTTTGATAACATAATTAAGAAGTTTTAAGCAAAATTAATTAAAATAATCCAAAGCAAATAATCCCACTTTAAGAAAAATTTACACTTTGTGGAATTACAATAGAATGAGTCCAATTTAATTGGGTATAATTAAAATTTTAAACACTATTTTTCAAAAAGCACATAAATATCAATTTTGATTCATCAATTCATATATGTAAATTTTAATTTTTCATCTATCATATATGGTATGTTTCGCCAGTTCGACTCTGTCTCGGATCGCCTTTTACTTATTGGTGTTTGCTTACGCAAACTTGTTTTTAATGGCGATTTCATATAAATAATCTACAAGTTGTCGAACTTGAAAACTATCTATCAATCTGTGATGTGCATTGATAGACATTTAGATTGTTTTTTGCCTTTATCGGCAACAATCATTTGCAAAAAAATTTTCGAACAGCAATCCTGAAAAGTATAACTTCGAGCTGAGAAATGATAAAAGGCATATTTTTTTATTACATGTACTCTAGGAAGTGATTTTTTATAAGAAAAACCGTTATTTGTTAGGGTGCTGAGATATCTCCCGACTTTGTACACACTCCTCTATTGTTACAACATTTCAAACTCAATATTCTTTATATTTTGTAAAAAATACAGCAATTATTTTCGTTTTTGTAGACCTAGTTTTAACAGTTGAAATCTATTACTTCAGGATAAAATTAAAAAACCCTTAAAGAAATTTTTTTAAGGGTTTTTTGATATTGAAGTGATTTAAACTTTTTCCATTTCAGCAAAAATTTAAATCACTTTATAAAAAAATTAGTTTATTTTATCATGAAAGTAACTTTTCTTACTAATTTTCTAGCGCCTTGCGAATTTTTATCAACCGAAGTGTCCTCACCAGCACTAACTACATTTAATCTTGAAGGATTAATGTAAGCTTTTAACAAAATGTTTTTCACATTAGTTGCTCTTGCATTAGACAATTTATTGTTGTATTCAGATTTTCCTACTTCGTCAGCGTGACCAATAATATCAACTGAAGCGGATGGATTGTTTCTTAAATAGGTCAATATAAAATCTATACCCTCTGTAGAAGTATTATTTGGTTTAGATTCATTGAAATCAAAATAAGCACAAATATAACCATTGTTTATTGTGTTTTTAATCTGGTCGTTGTAGTTTATAACTTGAGGTACATCTGTTTTACTTCCGAAATTTTTCAAGATGTAAGCTTCTGTTTCATCAATTACTTTGTTATTGTTTTTATCAATAGTTCGTCCTTTAGTATCAACAATTGTTCCTGCAGGTGTTTCTGCTTCTTCATCTAAGTAATTTGCCACACCATCTTTGTCAGAATCAATCATTCTGTTTTCTACAGCATTAAATCTATTATTAATTTCATCAAATCTATTGTCAATTTCCATAGCCCAATCAGCATGTTTACCCTTATTACCCAAGTAATAAGTTAAACCAACAGTTCCTGTATAAACAATACCATGAAATCCTCCTATATTATTTGAGCTAGCTCCATCAATTGCTACACCTTGTTTTGCATGTAATATAGTTGTAAAATCTCCTGTTAAGACGATTTTGTCAGTCAATTTAATTTGTCCTGTTAAACCAATAATAAAATTCCCCATATTGTCTTTCACAAATGTTGGGTCTTTGCTTTCTAAATAAGATAATCCGAAACCTGTATGACCTAATAAACCTATGGTTTTTGTCCAAGTTTCAAAATTCATTATTCTTCCTAAGTTAGCAATCCCTTGCAAATCAAATCTATAGTATTTTGAATTGAAATCCATAGAATTACCATCTCCTGTAAAACTGTTAAAACCAAAATCAGCTTTCAAACCGAATTTGTTATTGAACATGTAACGAGCTCCGAAATCTACAGTGAAAGGGCTCACTAAAGAAGTAAAATAACCAGGAGTCAAAGATCTTTGAGGTTTGTTAAAACCACCAGCCAATTCTAAAGACCATTGATCAAAACCAATTTCTTTGGTTTCAACCGTTTTATTTTGCGCGTTTATTGTGTTTATCGCAAAAGCAAAAACTAAAGTAAGTAAGATTTTTTTCATAAAGGAATAATTATTAATTAGTTACAAAAATACAATATGTTGAGTTATAAAAAAATTAAATCAGAAAATTTCTTTATTAATTTTACAGTAGTTTTTTCAGTACATCAATCATCTTTTCGAAAGTATAAAAGTTCTGATGTTCTATTTCATGGTCAATTCTTTCATGAGCCCAAGTAGTGTGAAAAGGAATGTGAACAGCGTGACCGCCAATGGCTAAAACGGGTAAAACATCCGATTTTAAAGAGTTCCCTATCATAAAAAACTCCTTTGGTTGAATGTCCAAACGTTTTATTAAATCAGAATAATCTTTTTCTTGTTTATCAGACATCACTTCAATGTGGTGAAAGTATTTCCCTAAGCCAGAATTGTGCAATTTTCTGCGTTGGTCTAATAAATCTCCTTTGGTAGCAACAACCAATTTGTATTTACCGTTCAAAGTTTGTAAAGTTTCTTCGACACCGTCTAATAATTCGATGGGTTTTTCGAGTAATTCTTTCCCATATTTGATGATTTTTTCAATCACTCCAACAGGAATGGTGTTGTTTGAAATTTTAATCGCCGCTTCAATCATCGAGAGTGTATAAGCTTTGATGCCGTAACCATAGATTTTTAAATTATCGATTTCAACCTTAAAGAGTTCTTGTGAAATTCCTTGATGAGTCAAATAATCTTCCATCAAGCGGCAGAATTTTTGTTCCGTTTCCTGAAAATATGGTTCGTTAACAAATAAGGTATCGTCAGCGTCGAAGGCAATAACTTTTAGGTTCATTTCTTAATGTTTTTATCATAGATTAGCAGTTTTAAAAACATAAATTTGAGAATCTACGATTAAATTGTGTTGTAATTATGCTGAACTTTATCCCAATAAATTCAAAACCGCGGATGGGAATAAACCTAATGCGATATTCAATAGAATAGCGACAATGGCTACCGCATAAAATACAAAAGGAGTTTTTGTTGTTTCTGCGTTTGGCTCTTTGTTGTACATTGCCAAAATCAGTTTGAAGTAATAACCCACACTGATGATAGAGTTGATTACCGCTGCGATAACCACAGCTAAAAACCCTGCTTCAATGGTTTGAGTAAACAAAAACATTTTGGCAAAAAATCCTGCGAAAATTGGAATTCCCGCCATCGAAAGTAAAGAGGCTGTAAGTACTGCTGCCATCAATGGATTATTTTTTCCTAACCCGTTAAAATTGGTTATAACTTCGTTGTCCTTGTTTTTGCAAACGTATAAAATCACGGCAAAAGCAGCAATTCCAGACAAGGAGTAAGCGGCAGTATAATACAATAAATTACCCACTGAATTGCTAATATTCAGAAGGGTCATCAGCATAAAACCAGCGTGAGAAATTCCAGAGAAGGCTAGCATACGTTTTACATTATTTTGTTTCAACGCCATTATATTTCCAACCGTCATCGAAGCAATTGAAATTACAATGATAATGTTGTTATAAGTATCTGAAAGATCAGCATTCATCGCAGTTAGTAATTTGTATAAAGTAGCTATGGCAACCACTTTTACCAAAGTACTCATTGTTGTAGTTGTCAATGTTGGAGAACCTTCATAAACATCAGGAGCCCAAAAATGAAAAGGAACGGCAGCAATTTTGAAAAACATTCCTATTGTAACTAATGCAATTCCTATTGGGAACCATATTGGTAATTCGGCAGAGCGTGACGATTCTGTGATTTCAGCCACATCAAAAGAGCCCATTGCACCATATATGAAACAAATTCCGAACAAAATAATTCCCGAAGCAAACGAACCCATCAAGAAATATTTCATACCTGCTTCGTTACTTTTGACATTCAGTCGGTTACTGGCTGCCAAAATATACAAGGAAATTGATAAAACTTCGATTCCAAGAAAGAACATAGCCAAGTTTCCGAAAGAAATCATGGCTACAGCACCAGCTAGCATAAATATTTTTATGGCAATAAAATCGGATATTTTTGTTTGATGATCTTCGTAAAAATCATGAGCCAAGGCAATCAAGAAAATGGTTAAGACAATAAACAATGCCGAAAAAATAGCCGAAAATTTAGTTACCACAATCATATTATTGTAGTAACTCTCAGGCGAATTAAATTCTGCATAAGATAATCTAAGAACGGCCAATAAACCAAATATTGTTGCAGGAACAATCACTTTTCTAAAATTTAAAATTTCAAATAAAAGGCATAAAAGACCTAATCCTGATATAGCTATTAATGTATTCATTTTTTTATTTGAATTAGTTAAATCTATTTATTTGAGTTAAAATATTTTCCAAACTTGGTGTTATTAAGGTCATAATTGGTTTTGGATACAAACCAAAGAAGAACAGAACAGTTATGATAATTACTAAAGTTAAACCTTCATTAAAAGTTACATCAGCAAATAATTTGGCGTTGGTTTCACCCAACATTACGTGTTGAAACATTTTCAACATATAATATGCTCCCAAAATGATAGTGGTTCCACCCAAAATAGCGAACCATATATTCACTTGAAAAAGACTATTTAAAACGGTAAATTCTCCAACAAAGTTAAATGTTGATGGTAAAGCAACTGATGCTAAAACCAAAATCATAAACATGGAAGTGAATTTTGGACTTTGAGCACGAATGCCCCCCATTTCGGCAATTTTTCTAGTTAGGTATCTTCTATAAATAATTTCAGCTACAAAAAATAATCCCACCACAACAAAACCGTGAGCAATCATTTGTAGTACTGCACCACGCAATCCGTCAAGTGTTAGAGTAAATGCTCCAGCAGCAATTAATCCAACGTGAGCCATAGAGGAATAAGCCAATAATTTTTTCAAATCATTTTGCCTCAAAGCCACTATAGAACCATATATTACACCAGCAATTCCGAAACCGATAAAAACATCTATATATTCTTTAGCAGCCAATGGTGCAATTGGCAATTGCCAACGAATAACGCTGTATAATCCCATTTTAAGCATAATCCCTGAAAGCAACATCGTTCCAACCGTTGGTGCTTTTTGATACACTTTGGCCTGCCAAGTATGAAAAGGAATCAAAGGAATTTTAATAGCATAAGCCAAGAAGAAGCCCATAAATATCCAAAACTGCTCTGTTGAAGATAGTTTGAGTTGAGTCAAATCGCTAATTAAAAAACTTCCAGATTTTGAATTCAAATAAACAAAAGCAACTAGCATGAACAATGAACCTGCCAGCGTATAAATAAAGAATTTTATCACTGCATCCTTACGTATTTCAGCATCACCATTACCCCAAATCAAGGCAATAAAATAAATTGGAATCAATGATAACTCCCAGAAAATATAATATAAAAGTCCATCAGAAGCAAGGAAAGTTCCCGACATAGCAAAGGACATAAATACGATTAAAGCATAAAAAGCTTTCGAATTTTTATACGTATTTCCAAAAGAAGAAAAAATAATAATTAGTGTCAAAGCGGTTGTAAGCAAGAGCATCGCAAGAGCCAGACCATCGGCTTTAAAAGCTAAATATATTTTTGGCTTGGCTATCCAAAGTTTGGAATAGCTTACTTCGCTACCTAAATTGTATTGGCTAAGCAAACAAAGTGCACTTGCAAAAGAGGTTAAGCTAACCAACAAAGCTACTTTCGGAGCCCATTTATCACCCGAGAAATAAGTTGCAAATGTGCCAACCAAAAGAATAATTAATAGTGTAGTTACATCCATTATGTAAAAATTATTTTAAAAATAAATAAGTTAGTATGGCAATAACGCCTATTACAAAAGCAAAAAGGTATAATCCAATGCTTCCGTTATGAGCTTTTTTTCCATGCAAAGCGATTTCGTTCGTTACTTTTCCTAATCCAAAAACCAGTGCAGACAAAGTGGTTTCCACAGTATCTCTAAAGAAATTAGAAAGTACATTTACGGGTTTAACGAAAATAGCATCGTAGGCTTCGTCAACATAATATTTGTTGTATAAAACTTTTGTAACACCTGTGATTTCGGCATCTTCACTTGGAGTTGTGTTGTCTTTTAAGTATTTTTTATAGGCAATTCCAATTCCAATTAGAGCCCCGATAGTAGCTATCGCCATTAGCATATATTCTGTGTTGCCTAAGGTGTGAGCCTCGTGACTCACATTCAAAAACAATGGAGACAAATAGTGGTTCAACCAACTGTGTCCTGGCAAACTTATAATTCCACCAAAGAAAGATAAAATAGCCAAAATAATTAAAGGCAAAGTGATTAATGTTGGACTTTCGTGTAAATGGTCTTTTTGTTCTTCTGTTCCTCTAAAGAAGTTGAAAAAAGTTAGATAAATCAATCTAAACATATAAAAAGCTGTCATTATCGAAGCGATAGAACCAATAACCCATAAAGTTGTATTTCTGTGAAACGCAGTCATTAAAATTTCGTCTTTCGACCAAAATCCTGCCAAAGGGAAAATTCCAGAAATGGCCAAAGAAGCAATCAACATGGTCCAAAAAGTGATTGGCATCGCTTTTTTCAGTCCACCCATTCTACGCATATCTTGTTCGCCGTGTAATCCGTGTATTACTGAGCCTGAACCCAAGAATAAACAAGCTTTAAAGAAAGCGTGTGTGATTACGTGGAAAACAGCTACTTCATATGCACCCAATCCTAAAGCTAAGAACATCAACCCTAATTGCGAAACGGTAGAATAAGCCAAAACTTTCTTGATATCGTTTTGAACCAAGGCAATCGTTGCGGCAACTAAGGCTGTACAAGCTCCAACAATAGCGATGATATTTTGTACACTCGGTGCCATATCAAACAAAAAGTTTAATCGGGTAAGCATAAAAATCCCCGCAGTAACCATCGTAGCAGCGTGAATCAATGCCGAAACTGGCGTTGGTCCTGCCATCGCATCAGGTAACCAAGTGTATAAAGGAATTTGTGCTGATTTTCCTGTAGCTCCAATAAATAAAGCTAATGCAGCTGCTGAAATCCAAAAATCGTTACTATCACTAGCCGAAGTTATGGCTGTTTTTATAGTGGTAAAGTCTAATGTATTAAATAATGAACCAACAATAAATATTCCTATCAAGAATCCTAAATCTCCAATTCTATTCATTATGAACGCTTTTTTGGCAGCATCATTATAATCTTGGTTTTTATACCAAAATCCGATTAGCAAGTAAGAGCAAAGACCCACACCTTCCCAACCAATGAACATCATTAGTAAATTGCTTCCAATAACCAAAGTTATCATAAAGAAAATAAACAAATTCAAATAAGCGAAAAACGAGTGCATTTTTTCGTCATCGTACATATAACTAATGGAATACAAATGAATCAAAGAACCAATTCCAGTTACAAACAACAACCAAATAATAGACAATTGGTCGATAAGAAACCCAAAACTAATATCGAATTTTTCAATCGAAATCCAATCGAATAAATTGATAACAACGGGTTCTTGACTTGTATTTGCAAATAAATATAAAGTTACTACAAAAGAAACTGCAACCGAAAGTGTTCCCACCATTCCAACGATGCTTTTCCCTACTTTTCCCCCTAGAAATACATTAAATAAAAACCCTAATAAAGGAGCTAGTAGTAAGACTAAAACTAAATTTGTATCCATTGCTATTTATCCTTTTAAGTTTTTTAAATTTCCAACATCAATTGTGTGCATATTTCTAAAAATTGAAACTAAAATTGCCAATCCAACCGCAACTTCAGCAGCAGCAACCGCCATCGAGAAGAATACGAAAATTTGACCTTGTCCATCTTGATGATAGGTAGAAAATGCTGCAAACAAAAGGTTAATAGCATTCAACATAATTTCGATTGACATAAATACAACTATAGCATTTCGTCTATATAAAACTCCAAAAACGCCTATACAAAAAAGTATAACGCTAAGGAAGATGTAATTTTCAATACCAATTTGGTTTAAAATATTATCCATATTATTTCTCTAATTTTTCTTTTTTAGACAATAAAACTGCACCAATCATCGCTACCAAAAGCAAAACCGAAGCAAATTCAAAAGGCACCATATATTCATTTAACAATAGCTTACCTAATACTTGTATCGATTGATAATCTTCTCCCGTTACTTCGTAACTATCATCAGCAATAGGTTTAGAATTCATGAAAATGGCAATTAAAACCAAGCACATTAAACAGAAAGTAACAATAGCGCCAAGCCGGGTAATTCTTGGTTTATGAACTTCATTTTCCTTGTTTAAATTCATCAACATAATGGTAAATAACATCAAAATCATAATGGCTCCGATATAAACAATCAAATTTACGAATGCCAAAAATTGAGCATTTAACAATAAATAATGACCCGAAATCGAAGAAAAACAAATTACTAAATAGATTGCATTGTGCATCGGTTTTTTACTATAAATGGTCAAAAATGCAGTTGCCAATGTAATAAGCGACAACACACAAAATATAATTTGTATGGTGGTAGCATTTGCTATATTTGGAATTTGTATCATTAATTAACGTTTTTAAGTTGTGTATTTCCAATAGCCATTTCTAAAGGCATAACCAGTTTGTCTTTTCCAAAAATAAAATCTTCTCTATTGTAATTCGCAGGAACTAATTCTTTAGAAAGCGTCAAATAGATGGCATCTTTCGGGCAAGCTTCTTCACACAAACCACAAAAAATACAACGCAACATATTGATTTCATAAATTTCTGCGTATTTCTCTTCGCGATACAAATGTTTTTCGTCCGCTTTACGCTCTGCTGCTTTCATCGTAATAGCTTCAGCAGGGCAGGAGAGGGCACACAATCCACAAGCGGTACAGTTTTCGCGACCTTGTTCATCGCGTTTCAACATATGTTGACCACGATATACTGGGCTAAATTCACGTACTTGTTCCGGATAATGAATCGTTGCTTTTTTTCTAAAAAAGTGCTTAATCGTAATCCACAAACCTTTAACGATGGCTATAAGATACATTCGCTCTACAAAAGTCATCTCCTTATTAGAGACTATCTTTTTTCTTCCCGAAAGTGATATTTCTTGTATTGACATTTAAATTTTAGATTTTTTAGAATTTTAAATTCTGTTTTTTTCTATTTTTTCTTTTGAAGCTTTTTCCTGCACCCGAGGCAAAGCCGAACTGGCGAAGCAATTCACTGTATCTTTTATTCTGAACCCCAGAACAAAAGGATGCCGTTTCTATCAGGGCTAGGGCATTTGTGTTCTAGTTAAAACCCAAAATAAGACATTATTTCTCCTCTCAAAATAACAATTCCAGTAATCATAATATTGATAATCGATAGGGGGATTAAAATTCTCCAACCCAAATGCATCAATTGATCGTATCTAAATCTTGGAATCGTCCATCGAACCCACATATAAAAGAAGATGAACCCACATAATTTTATGAATAAGGCTCCAATTCCTAATACATTGGCTATATTCACTCCCCAGTTTTCAACTACCCAACTCATTCCAGGATAATTGTATCCTCCGAAGAATAAAACGGCCAAAATAGTTGAAGAAACAAACATGTTAGCATATTCGGCAAATAAATAAAAGCCCATTCTCATCGACGAATATTCAGTATGGTATCCACCAATCAATTCGGTTTCACATTCTGCTAAATCAAAAGGAGTTCTATTGGTTTCTGCAAAAGCACAAATTAAAAAGATTAAAAAGGATATGGGTTGGTAAAAAACATTCCAATGCATTCCAGATTGTTGTTCTGAAATCTCTTTCAAACTCAATGTTCCAGTCATCATTAGCAAAGCTACTATCGACAATCCCATAGCTACTTCATAGGATACCATTTGCGAGGCAGCACGAATGGCACCTATCAATGAAAATTTATTGTTCGAAGCCCATCCTCCAATCATTATTCCGTAAACTCCAACCGAAACAATACCAAAAACATATAAAATACCAACATTGATATCAGTCGCCTGAAGTAAAATATCTCTTCCAAATAAATGAAAACGGTCTCCCCAAGGAATTACAGCACTAGTCATCAATGCGGTTGCCATGGCAATTCCTGGACCCATTCTAAAAAGAAATTGATTCGGGGTATCGGGTGCAAATTCTTCTTTGGCGAACAATTTCAATCCATCAGCAAGTGGTTGAAACAATCCTCCCCAACCCGCACGATTAGGACCAACTCGGTCTTGAAGATAAGCCGCAACTTTTCGTTCAGCCCAAGTAGAATACATCGCCATAAGCATCGTTACAGCAAAAACTACAAGGATAACAACACTTTTTTCTATAATAAATGTACTATCCATTTTTCTTAGAATTTACAGGGTTTCCATCTATTTTTTCGTTGTAATCTATTTCAGCCATACTCAATTTTTTTCGGTCTTGTTCTCTACCTAAAAGAATAGTTTCCTCAGTATTTATAACAACTTTTTCTAATTTTTGTGTGTAATTATTCTGATTGATAACAGAATCTTTTTCAAATTCTCTAGGTCTTTCAATTATCCAGTCATTCACATCTTTATGGTCAAAACGGCATCCGTTACAGATAAATTCTTCCACTTCGTGATATTCGTCTTTTCTTCCTGTAACTCTTTGTATTTCGTTACCAAACATCCAAACCGTAACTTTTCCGGAACAAGTAGGACAATCTCTGTGCGCATCATAGGGTTTATTGAACCAAACTCTCGATTTGAATCGAAACGTTTTGTCGGTCAAAGCACCTACGGGACATACGTCAATCATATTTCCTGAAAACTCATTGTCGATGGCTTTTGAAATGCAAGTAGAAATATTAGAATGATCGCCTCTGTCCATTACACCATGCACTCGGTTGTCCGTTAATTGATCGGCAACCATCACACAACGGTAGCAAAGAATACAACGATTCATATGCAATTGAATATTCGGACCTATATCTTCAGGTTCAAAAGTTCTTTTTTCTTCGATATAACGACTTTCTGATTTTCCGTGTTCGAAACTTAAATTCTGCAAATCACATTCTCCTGCTTGATCACAAACAGGACAATCTAAAGGGTGGTTGATTAACAAGAATTCGGTTACCGATTTTCTTGCTTCTTGCACTCTTGGTGAAGATTTGCTGTTGACTTCCATTCCGTCTTGACAACCTGTTACACATGATGCCATCAATTTTGGCATAGGTCTTGGGTCGGCTTCGCTTCCTTTGGCTACTTCAACCAAACAACAACGGCATTTTCCGCCGCTTCCTTTTAGTTTCGAGTGGTAGCACATGGCTGGTGGCACAACTTCTCCGCCTATTTTTCGGGCAGCTTGTAGGATGGTGGTTCCTGGTTCTACCTCAATCGCTTGTCCGTCTATGGTTACTTTCATTTATTATTTTGTTTAAAGTTTCAGATTTAAAGTTTCGAGTTGTTGATCTCTGAATATTATTTCTGAAAATTCAGGTACTACTTTTTTTTGAAATTTTAAATCAATTCTTTAGAAACCAAATGCTTTACACTTTCAAAAGGCTCATTCACAAAATGATCTCTATTTTTTATTTTTTCTGGGAAACGAATATGGTATTCAAACTCCTCTCTAAAGTGACGAATTGCTGCTGCCACTGGCCAAGCTGCTGCATCACCCAAAGGACAAATCGTGTTTCCTTCGATTTTACTTTGAATACTCAAAAGCAAATCGATATCTTCTTCACGACCGTGACCGTTTTCTATTCTGTGCAATACTTTTTCCATCCAGCCTGTCCCTTCACGGCAAGGTGAGCATTGTCCGCAGCTTTCATGGTGGTAAAAACGAGAGAAATTCCAAGTGTTTCGAACGATACAAGAAGTATCATTATAAACGATAAATCCTCCAGAACCTAGCATTGAACCCGTTGCAAAACCACCGTCGCTCAAACTTTCATAAGTCATCAATCGGTCATCGCCATTGGCTGTTTTGTAAATTAAATGTGCTGGTAAAATAGGTACAGAAGAACCTCCCGGCACAAAGGCTTTCAGAGGTCTATCAGAACTCATTCCTCCCAAGTATTCATCAGAATTCATAAATTCATAAACGCTTAAGCCCAATTCAATTTCGTAAACGCCAGGATTTTTGATATGACCTGAAGCTGAAATTAATTTGGTTCCTGTAGAACGTCCACTACCAATTTTAGCATAATCTGCACCTGAATTGTTTATAATCCAAGGCACAGCAGCAATAGTTTCTACATTATTCACCACCGTTGGATTGGCCCAAAGTCCAGAAACTGCAGGAAATGGTGGCTTGATACGAGGATTTCCTCTTTTTCCTTCCAAGGATTCAATCAATGCGGTTTCTTCTCCACAAATGTATGCTCCACCACCAATTTGAACATATAAATCTAAATCGTATCCTGTTCCTAATATATTTTTTCCTAACCAACCTGCAGCTTTTGCCTCGGCGATGGCACGTTCCAAGATTTTGTAAACCCACATATATTCTCCACGAATATAAATGTAAGATAGGTTCGCACCCAAAGCATAACTGGACGTAATCATTCCTTCAATCAATAAATGAGGAATAAATTCCATCAAATAACGATCTTTGAAAGTTCCCGGTTCTGATTCGTCAGCGTTGCAAACCAAATGTCTTGGTTTTCCTGATTTTTTGTCAATAAAACTCCATTTCATTCCCGCTGGAAAACCTGCTCCTCCACGACCTCTCAATCCAGAAGTTTTCACCTCTTCCACTACTTCGTCTGGAGTCAATTTTTTCAAGGCTTTTTCCACAGAAGCATAACCGCCGTTTTGACGATACACTTCGTAGGTTTTGATTCCAGGAATATTTACTTTGTCTAATAATATTTTTTGTGACATATTATTTATCGTGTAACGTAATTTTATTATCTCTACAATCGGCTATAATTTGATCTACTTTTTCTTTGGTCAGGTGTTCTTTGTAAAAATCACCCAATTGCATCATCGGAGCATATCCGCAAGCCCCTAAACATTCCACACCTCTTACTTCAAATAGTCCGTCAGCAGTAGTTTCGCCAATTCCTACTCCTAATTTTTCGCAAGTATAGTCCATTAAATCTTCAACCCCATTCAAACAACAAGGTGAGGTTTGACAAAATTCGAACATATATTTACCAATAGGTCGTCGGTTGAACATCGTATAAAATGAAACAACTTCATATACTTCAACGGGTTTTATAGAGAGTATTTTGGCTACTTTGTCTTGCAATTCTATGCTCAACCAATTGTCGTGGGCATCTTGAACTTCGTGCAAAACTGGCAACAATGCTGATTTTTGCTTTCCTTCAGGATAATGACTGATTAATTCGTTAATGCGAGTCATCAACGCTTCAGTAATATTTATTTCTTGTTTGTAATTTGTTCTTTCCATTTTTCTTTTAAATCTGAAATCTAAAATCGTTATTCTTCAATTTGAAATTTCTATGCGTCTAATTCACCAGCAATAACATTTAAACTTGATAAAATAACAATCGCATCCGAAAGCATGGCGCCTTTTATCATTTCAGGATACGCTTGATAATAAATAAAGCAAGGTCGGCGGAAGTGCAATCTATAAGGGGTTCTACTTCCATCGCTTACCAAATAAAATCCTACTTCGCCGTTTCCACCTTCAACAGCGTGATATACTTCAGCAACTGGAACAGGAATTTCTCCCATTACAATTTTGAAATGATAAATCAAAGATTCCATATCGTGGTACACATCTTCTTTTGGAGGCAGATAATATTCAGGAACATCGGCGTGAAATACATTTCCTTCTGGCATTTTTTCTAATGCTTGACGAATGATGCTCAAACTTTCCCAAACTTCGGCATTACGAACACAAAAACGGTCATAAGTGTCTCCTGATTTTCCTACAGGAACGATGAAATCGAAATCTTCATAGGAAGAATAAGGATGTGCCACACGAACATCATAATCCACTCCGGCAGCACGTAAATTTGGACCCGTGAATCCGTAAGCCATCGCCATTTCGGCAGAAATAGGCCCTACGTTTACGGTTCTATCAATAAAAATTCTGTTTCTTTCAAACAAGTTTTCGAATTCTTTCCACGCTATTGGGAAATCTATCAAAAAAGTATTTAATAGTTCAAATGCTTTTGGAGACCAGTCTCTTTCAAAACCACCCATTCTACCCATATTTGTTGTCAAACGCGCTCCACAAATTTCTTCGTAGATTTCGTAAACTTTCTCTCTAAATTGAAACACATACAGGAAGCCAGTATAAGCACCAGTATCCACTCCAAGAATCGAATTACAGATTAAGTGATCCGTAATTCTGGCTAATTCCATCACAATAACTCTTAGATATTGAACTCTTTTAGGAACGTTGATATCTAATAATTTTTCAACCGTCATCCACCATCCCATATTATTAATAGGAGAGGAACAATAGTTCATTCTATCGGTAAGGGGAGTGATTTGGTAAAAAGGACGGTTTTCGGCAATTTTTTCAAATGCTCTGTGAATATAACCAATAGTTGGTTCAGCTTCAACTATTTTTTCTCCATCCATCAATAAGATATTTTGAAAAATACCGTGTGTGGCTGGATGTGTAGGGCCTAAATTGAGAACAGAAAGTTCACTTCCGTCTTCATTATGGCGTTCTTGAATTATTTTAGCATATCGATGCTCTGGTGGTAATAATAGTTCTGACATTTATAGAATGTGAAAAATTATATTGTTTACTATCTGTTTGATTGTGTTCTTCCAAAGAAACGGTCGTCCTTGTCTGTCCTACCGCCATCTTCCAAAGGAAATTCTTTGCGCATTGGATGTGACACCATTTCTTCCATATTCAAAATACGTTTTAACTGAGGATGTCCTATAAAATTAATACCGTAAAAATCCCAAGTTTCTCTTTCCATCCAATTGGCTCCTGGAAAAATAGTAGTCAAAGTTTTTATTTCTGGAGTTTCTCCATTAATAAAAGCTTTAATTTTTATGCGTTTGTTTTCGTACCAATTGTGCATATGATACACTACTGAAAATTGTCTTTCTAACACATTATCAGGATAATGAACGCCACAAATGTCAGTTAAGAAATGAAAACGTAGCGTAGGATCGTTTTTCAAGAAAAGTATTATAGCTGTGATTTTATCGGCTGCCACTTCAAATGAAAAAATATCTTTTTCCTGATTGAAATGAAAAACACTTTCGCCAAATGTCTCCAGCAATTTGTCTTGAATTTCTGTCGTTTCTAAGCTCATTTCCTTATTTTATATTATAAGATTGCAATAATTCTTGATATTCTGGAGAACTTCTTCTTCTTACCGATTCACTTTTTACTAAATCTTGTAATCTCATTACACCATCTACTATTTGTTCTGGTCTTGGGGGACAGCCAGGCACATAAACATCCACAGGTATTACTTTGTCTATTCCTTGTAATACAGAATAAGTATCGAAAACTCCACCAGACGAAGCACAAGCGCCAACGGCAATAACCCAGCGTGGTTCGGCCATTTGCTCGTAAACTTGACGTAAAATTGGCCCCATTTTTTTAGAAATGGTTCCCATAACTAGCAACATATCAGCTTGACGAGGAGAAAAACTAACACGCTCTGAACCGAAACGTGCTAAATCATAATGTGAAGCCATCGTAGCCATAAATTCGATACCACAACAAGAAGTGGCAAAAGGCAATGGCCAAAGTGAATTGGCTCTAGCTAATCCAACAACATCATTCAAAGTTGTAGCAAAAAAACCTTCTCCTGAAACTCCTTCGGGTGGTGCAACCATTTTTATATTTGTATCACTCATTTTTATTGAATTAAAAATTATGAATTAAAAATTAAAAATTGCGAATTCAGATTTTAAATTCGTAATTTCTATTTTCAAATTCCCCCTTCGGGGGTTAGGGGGCTTTTATTCCCAGTCTAGTGCTTTCTTTTTGATGATATAAAAAAAACCTATTAGTAATAAGAACATAAAAATCACCATTTTTACCATTCCTTCCATTCCCAATTCTTTGAAATTGACTGCCCAGGGGTAAAGAAAAACAACTTCAATATCGAAAAGTACAAAAAGAATGGCCACTAAAAAAAACTTTACTGAAAAAGGAATTCTCGCATTTCCAATAGATTTAATTCCACATTCGAAGTTGTCATCTTTGATTTCGGAAGATCTTCTAGGGCCTAATTTTCCTGAAATTATTATAATTCCAACAACAAATCCAATGGCTAACAGCATTTGCATGGCAATTGGTAAGTAATCTAATTGACTTGATTGCATAATTAAAATTGGTTTAGTCTAAATAAGGCACAAAGATAGGTTTCAAGTCTCTAAAACACAAGTTTAATAACAAAATTTAGTTCTTGAAAATTCATAATTAACGAATTATTATGGATTGTTTATTTTGGTCTAAGAAAATTCAGTTACCCCTAAACAAAAAAGCGTTTCGATAAATCGAAACGCTTTAAACATTCGTAGGCAATAAAAATGAATTTTTATGCTTAGATAACTACTACTTTCGAAGCAACTTTTCCTTTTCTTCCTTCTTCTTCTTCATAGCTTACTCTGTCCCCTTCACGAAGTTCTTCCGCATTGATTCCTGAAGCATGAACGAAAATGTCTTTTCCTGTTTCTTCATCTGTAATGAACCCGTAACCTTTAGATTCATTGAAAAATTTAACTGTACCTGTACGCATTGTAATAGTAATAATAATTTATAATGTGGCAAATGTAATGTTTAATCCAATACAAAAGTTGATATTGTAAAGATTTTATTAAAATATTTGATATTCAAAGATTTCTAATACATTTTATAGCTGAACGACTATACATCTAGTTTAATATGTAATTCGTTCAATTGGATTTCATCAATTGCCGATGGAGCATCAATCATGACATCTCTTCCTGAATTATTTTTAGGGAATGCTATAAAATCTCTTATAGTTTCTTGTCCACCTAGGATAGCTACCAATCTATCTAATCCAAAGGCTAAACCTCCGTGTGGTGGTGCGCCATATTGAAAAGCATTCATTAAGAAGCCAAATTGATCTTCGGCTTGTTCAGGTGTGAAACCTAAATATTTAAACATTAATTGTTGGGTGGTTTTATCGTGAATACGGATAGAGCCACCACCAATTTCGTTTCCGTTCAACACCATATCATAAGCATTCGCACGAACAGCTTTTGGATTGGTTTCCAGTAAGTGCATATCTTCTAGTTTTGGAGAAGTAAATGGATGGTGCATGGCGTGATAACGACCGGTTTCTTCTTCGAATTCCAATAATGGGAAATCTACCACCCAAAGTGGTGCAAAATCAGTTGGTTTTCTTAATCCCATTCGATTGGCTAGTTCCATTCTCAAAGCCGAAAGCTGTGTTCTGGTTTTATCAGCTGGACCGGAAAGTATAAAAATCATATCACCAGCTTTGGCTCCTGTTGTTTTTGCCCAATTTTTTAGATCGTCTTGATCGTAGAATTTATCTATCGAAGATTTGTAGGTTCCGTCTTCGTTGCATTTTACATAGACCATTCCGCTGGCGCCAATTTGTGGACGCTTAATCCAATCAATTAATCCATCAATTTCTTTACGTGTATAGTTTCCAGCTCCTGAAACTGCAATTCCCACAACCAATTCAGCCGAATTGAAGACGGAGAATTCTTTGTGTTGTGCAAACTCATTCAACTCCCCAAATTCCATTCCGAAACGAATGTCTGGTTTGTCATTTCCATAGGTTTTCATTGCATAATCATAGGTAATTCTTGGGAATTTTTCCACTTCGATTCCTTTGATTTCTTTCAATAAATGACGAGTCAATCCTTCAAAAACATTCAAAATGTCTTCTTGTTCTACAAATGCCATTTCGCAATCAATTTGTGTAAACTCGGGCTGACGGTCGGCACGCAAATCTTCGTCACGGAAACATTTCACGATTTGGAAATATTTATCCATTCCGCCCACCATCAACAATTGTTTGAAAGTTTGTGGCGATTGTGGTAAAGCATAAAATTGTCCTTCATTCATTCGGGAAGGAACCACAAAATCTCTGGCACCTTCTGGAGTTGACTTGATTAAATAAGGAGTTTCCACCTCGCAAAAATCCAAATCCGAAAGGTATTTTCGCACTTCCATTGCTACTTTATGGCGAAAAAGCAAATTGTTTTTTACTGGATTACGACGAATATCCAAGTAACGGTATTTCATCCTGATATCTTCGCCGCCATCGGTATCATCTTCGATTGTAAAAGGTGGCGTTATCGATGAATTCAATATTTTTAGTTCGGTAACTAGGATTTCGATATCACCAGTGGACATATTAGCGTTTTTGGCTTCTCGTTCAATAACGGTTCCTTTGGCTTGAATTACAAATTCACGTCCCAAGGTTTTTGCCAATTCGAATACGGTTTTATCAGTACGACTCTCGTCGAAAATTAATTGGGTAACTCCGTAGCGGTCACGCAAATCGACCCAATTCATAAATCCTTTGTCACGAGATTTTTGAACCCAACCCGCAAGTGTAACTTCGGTATTGATATGAGAGGCGTTGAGTTCGCCGCAGTTATGACTTCTATACATTAGAAAATTATTTTTAGACTGCAAAAGTAAAAACAAAAATCAACTTTATCTCTATATCGACAAACTTCGTTTAATAATATTTTAAAATAGTGTTAATCTTAATTAAGCTTCAAATAAATAAAGTAGATTTGGACAATTAATTTTAAATACTTGTCTTATGCGAACATTATTGCTCGTTGCAATTTCAGTTTTTCTTTCGTTTGGTATCCAGGCTCAAAACAAAAAATATGTAACATTTCAGGCTGAAATAGCCAATAGAAATTCGGACACTATTTATATCAAGAATAATTATAGATTCTCTAAAAAACTTGTAGTCAATTCAAAAGGAGTTTTTGTTGACACATTAAATGTAAAAGACGGCAGTTATTATATGAATGACGGAATAGAATCTACAGAATTGTATCTTAAAAATGGATACAATTTGAAGATGAAAATGGACGCCAAAGAATTTGATGAATCAATAGTTTACTCTGGAAAAGGTGAGGCCGAAAACAATGTTTTGGTTAAGCGCACACTTTTGTTTGAAAAATATTTATCAGATGAAGTCTCTATTTTGAGTGAAGCGGATTTTAAAAAAGCAATGAAAGAAAAACAAGTTGCGGACTTAAAGTTGTTATCTAACCCGAAATTAGATTCTGATTTTGTTGTTTTGATAAAAAAAGACAACGAAATGCGCATGGAATATTTACAAAAAAATTACAAACGTAATTATGAATCAAAACTAGCTAAAAGCAAACTGAACAATACAATGTCTCCTTCATTCGATTGTGAAAATCACAAAGGAGGCAAAACGAAACTCGAGGATTTTAAAGGGAAATATGTGTATATTGATGTTTGGGCAACTTGGTGTGGCCCTTGTCGTGCCGAAATACCATCATTAAAAAAAATGGAAGAAAAATATCACGGCAAAAACATTGAATTTGTGAGCATTTCTGTAGATGTCGACAAAGACCACGAGAAATGGAAAACCTTTGTAGATGAAAAGGAATTGGGTGGCATTCAATTGTTTGCTGACAAAAATTGGAATTCTGATTTTATGAAAAGTTTTGGAGTAACTAGTATTCCGAGATTCATATTGATAGATCCAAACGGGAAAATTGTAAAAGCGGATGCTTTAAGACCGTCTAATCCACAATTGAAAGAAGAATTAGACAAACTATTGAATTGAGGATTTAGATAGAGTCAAAGCACCAAATTATTGCCCAAATATTTTTTTATAAAAATTAATTTTTTTAAATTTACTTCATCGAAAGACGCTCTTGTTGACAGAAATTTGAGAAATGATTTAGAAAATAAACCACTCTTTCTGTATATAAAATCAATACTATTAGCGTCTATAAAAGTATCGGCTGTTGCAAAAATTTGCAATAGCCGATTTTGATTTTTATAATAATCAAGTTTTGTTCGGTTCCAAAATAATTATGTTTATTTTGGATTTGATTCCAAAATGAATATGTTTTTTGCTCAAAGATTTTTAATTAAGGCTTCGAAGTCGGGAGACTTCGTAGAGTAATGTCTGACTCACTTTGTAGGTATGGAATTCAATTCCACTAGCCACGCAAAAACTTTAATATATCAGAGCGATTGGGTTTTTAAGATGAGGTATTCTATGAAGAGAATTTTAAAAATTTCATTATTTCTGTTTTAGCAGCCATTCAATTAATTCGTTATTATCAACAATACTCCAAGAATGTGGATGTCTAAAGTTATCAGGTTTTCTAAAACCTTTGTTTTGTGTTGTTATTAAAACAGCATCATTATTTCCAAGTCGATTAAGCTCATTAATCATTGCTGAACATTCTGTAACATTCATACTTGTAAAATCTACTAAACGTTCTTTTAACCACCAGTTAATTTCGGGCTCCGAATAAATTCTTAACGGCATTTTGATTAAGTTTTTAATAGCAGTTTGTGTTGCATCAGAGAATGAATAAGGGGAAATTTTGTAATAGTTTGCCAAAGCAGATTTTGGTGTTCCATTCATTTCTTTTTCAATTCTATCAATCATATATACATTCTCTTGATTTGGCTCTGTATTTATAGAAAGTCTAATGTCTCTTTTACAAGAATTATAAAATCGTTCAAAGTCAAGCGGAGGGTCAATTGCAAAAACTGCAGCTGGTTTTATTATTGAATTTTCAGCATATTTTATGGCGCAACTCCCACCAATTGAAAATCCGCCAACAAAAAATCTTTGGTCAATTAATTGGTGTTTACATTTTACATCTATTAAAATAGCATTGAATGATTGTTGGCTTAAACTATCAATTCCAAATGATAATACACCATCTTGAAAAGTTGGAATAATTGTCAAAAGTCCATTTTGAGCCGTTATTTTTGGTAAGTTTGTTTGATCCAAAACAGTTTCAGCCGTTTCTCCAAAACCTGGAATTATAAAAATATACCCTTTCCAAGGAAGTTTATCAGGATAAATAATAGTGTAACAATTTTTGGTAGCATCAACTATGTCCAGAAAAACTTTTTCAATTTTCTGCCCATATGAATTTGCCAGAATAAAAAGTGTAAATAAGGATAATTTTAGTTTTAACATATAAAATATTGTATTTTGGCATAACAACTATTAGATTTCTTAACAAATATACATAATCCTCTTTATCAAAAAAAACCACCCAAAATCAAATCTCGGGTGGTTTCAATAATTAAAGTTTAAAAAATCTAGCTTTCGATTGGTCTTGCTGCACGAGCTTCTCTTCTATCTCGAAAGGCATATTTGGTTCTTTTCACCAAATAGAACATTACCGGAACCATCACCAAGGTCAAAACCGTGGCATAAGTCAAACCGAAAATGATTGTCCAAGCCAAAGGACCCCAGAAAATCACGTTATCACCTCCTATAAAAAAGTGTGGATTGAAATCGGTAATCAAGGTAAAAAAGTCAAAATTTAATCCTATTGCCAACGGAATCAATCCTAAAACTGCGGTTAAAGCCGTCAATAATACCGGACGCAAACGCGATTTTCCAGACTCAATAATCACTTCTTTTATTTCTTCTAAGGATAAATCGTCGTGGCTTGTCAGTTTGTTTTCGCTAACTTTTTTGTCTAATAGTAAGACAAAGAAATCCATCAATACGATTCCGTTTTTCACCACAATACCGGCTAGCGAAATGATCCCCATCATCGTCATCAGGATGACAAAATCCATTCCTGCAATGACATATCCATAGAAAACACCACTAAAACTCAGGATTACCGTGAATAAAATCACTACTGTTTTCGAAACCGAATTAAATTGCAAGACAATAATAAGCGTGATTCCTGCCAATGCTAAGAAAAGTGCATACATCAAGAAACTTTGATTTTTGCCTTGTTCTTCTTGTACTCCCGAGAAGGAGTAGCTCACATCGCTAGGTAACTTATAATTTTTTAATTCAGCTTGTATTTGTTTGGTAATTTCATCGCCATTAAAACCGGTCAAGACATTCGAATAAATGGTCATGATTCGTTTGTGATTCTTTCTTTTGATTTGATTATAGGTCAATGTTTTTTTGGTTTGTGAAATAGCCGAAATCGGAATTTGCTGAATTTGACCGTTATTTTGGTTTCTAAACGTCAACGATTGATTGAAAAGAATGTTTTCATTCTTGCGTTGGTCGTCTTGCATTCTCATAACGATATTGTAATCGTCATCACCTTCTTTGTAAGTCGAAATTTCTTGACCATAAACCGAGCGACGCAAGGCAAAACCTAATTGTCCCGTAGAAACCCCCATACTTCCTGCGTTTACTCTATCTACCTTTACCTCCAATTCTGGACTATCTCTGTTGATATCGACACTCAATTTTTCGATACCAGGAATGTTTTTCGAATTGACAAAAGCAATCATTTTATCGGCTTCTTTCAACATCAAATCATAATCGGTTCCTTTCAATTCGACACTAATAGGGTAACCTGCCGGAGGTCCATTGGCATCTTTTTCGACTATAATAGTGGCACCCGCAATGGCTTTCACTTTAGAACGAATTTCTTCTAAAATATCCGAAGTATTGATGCCTTTACGGAATTTGAATTCCGAAAAACTTACTGTTACTTTTCCTTTGAAAGGCGTTTCCGAAGCCGAACCTGCATCTACATTTGGATTTCCTGCTCCAATTCCCACCTGAGACACAATACTTTCTGCCAAGAAGTTTTTATCCGTTTTTGGATCCACATATTTTTGTAAAATATTTATTACTTGATTTTCTACAAACAAAGTCGCTTTATTGGTTTTTTCTATAGAAGTTCCCTGAGGGTATTCAATATAAGCAATCACCTGATTCGGAATATTATCCGGGAAAAACAATACTTTTCTTGGGAAAACACCCAATAATACAAAGGAGAAAAATAACATTCCAATGATTGATGTTAAGGCAATCCAAGAATTTCTTTTGGTAAGAATTTTGGCTAAAAACGCTTTGTATTTCTCTTCCATTCTCGGGAAAAAACTGTGTTGAAAATCTTGTGTCCATTGGTAAAGTTTCAAATGGTAAAGCCACATTAATCCTAATGAAATAAGTGAAATATGGCAAATTGCTTTTTGAAAAGTTTTATTGAAATTTAATCCAAGAAAACCAAAAGAAATTCCTGTAAAATATCCAAGTATACCAAAAATTAATGCAATCGACAATCCGATTTTTGTGTATTTTATTAATTTATTTTTACTAATATTTCTATCTTCAGTATCCATCGAACCTCCCGTCATTGCTGCATTGACCACCATTGCTACAAACAACGAAGCGGTAAGCGTTACAGTCAAAGTCATAGGGAAATATTTCATAAATTTACCCATAGTGCCTGGCCATAAGGCAAAAGGCAAGAACGCCATCAGGGTAGTAGCTGTCGAGGAAATTACGGGCCAAGCGATTTCGCCAATACCCACTTTAGAAGCCGTTACCCTGTCCATTCCTTTTTTCATATTGGCAAAAACGTTGTCCACGACCACAATTCCATCATCGACCAACATTCCTAAACCCATTACTAATCCAAAAAGTACCATAGTGTTCAGGGTTAAACCTAAAGCTGAAAGTATGGAAAAAGCAATCATCATCGACAACGGAATTGCCGCTCCCACGAACAAGGAATTTCTGAGTCCCATCGTAAACATCAACACAATCATTACCAGAATAATCCCGAAAATAATGTGATTCGACAATTCGTCCACCTGATGCTCCACACGAGAAGATTGGTCGTTGGTCATTTCGATTTTCAGGTTTTTTGGCAAATAGGAACTTTGTGCTTTTTCTATGCGTTCTTTCACCTGTTCGATAGCCGAAATCATATTTTGACCCGAACGTTTTTTTACGCTTAGCATCACGACTTCGTTGCCTTTTTCTCGAGCGTAAGTCGTTTTTTCTTTCTCTTTGAAACTAATTACCGCAATATCTTTTAGGTAAACTGTTCCTCCAAATGATTTCACGATGATATTCTCCAACTCTTTAGGGTCTTTGATTTCACCCACAATTCTAATGTTGTTTCTGGAACCTTGCGAAACTAAATTTCCTCCAGAAAGCGTCATATTTTCATATTTTACCGCATTCTGGATTTCGTCGAAAGTCACTTGTGCCGCAGTCATTTTGAAAATGTCAACAGCAATTTCAACTTCTTTATCATCTACACCAAGGATGTCCACTTTTTTCACTTCGGAAATTTCTTCCAAGTCGTCTTGAATTAATTCTCCGTATTTTTTAAGTTGTTGTGTGGTATAATTTCCTTGCAGATTGATGTTCAAAATAGGCACTTCTTCTGAAATGTTCAATTCAAAAACATTGGGTTCTACCTTGCTTCCGTTGTCAAGATTAGGCCAATCGGTTTCAGCTTTGGCATTGTCCACTTTGTCTTTGATTTTTACTTTGGCATCATCTATGGTAACGTCATCGTCAAATTCGGCGATAATCATTCCATAATCTTGAAACGAACTCGAAGTTACTTTGGTAACTCCACTGATGTTTTTGATTTCTTTTTCTAATGGTTTGATGACCAATTTCTCAACATCTTCTGCTGAATTTCCAGGAAAAACAGACGAAATATATACTTTGTTTTCGATGATTTCCGGAAAATCTTCACGTGGCATTGTGAAATAGGCGTAAATTCCTGTAATGACAATTAAAGCAGTTAAGATATAAACCGTGACACGATTGTCAACCGCCCAATTGGAAATGCCGAATTTTTTATGTTCCATAGTAGCCCCCTAGCCCCCAAAGGGGGAACTCCTATTAGGGGTAAATAGGTGTTTAATTGGTTAATATATTCAAAAAATATGTATTTGTCTTTTTATTCAAAGTTGCTAATTCCCTTGCCGCTTTCGCCCCTTTAGGGGTTAAGGGGCTTGTGGTTAGGGGGCTAAAAATTAAGCTTCATTCCTTCAGAAACAGCATTTGCTCCTTCGGTAACAATTATATCTTCGGCAGATAATCCGCTTAGGATTTCGGAAACATTTCCTGAAGATTGTCCAGGTTTTACGATTACTTTTTTGGCAATTCCTGTTTTTCCATTTGAATTGGTGACAACGAAAACAAATTTGTTTTTCGAACCGTCTTCCTGAATCACATTAGTAGGAACAACCACTGCGTTTTTATTTATATAATCACTGATTTTAAGATTGGCCACTTGGTTGGGACGCAACAAATTTTCAGGATTCGGAACACCCACTTCAATACCAAAACTACGGTTGCTTGGATTCACAAAATTCCCTATTTGACGTACTTTTCCTTTGTAGGTTTTTCCTAAGGAAGTCAAAAAAACATCTACTTCTGTACCTACTTTGAGTTTACCGATGTAAGTTTCTGGAACCGAGGTCGAAACATACATATTCGATAAATTCACTATGCGCATTAAACCTTGTTGGCTTGGAGCGACAACCTGTCCTTTTTCAACAAAAACTTCGTCTATAGTTCCTGTAAAAGGCGCTCTTATTAGGGTTTTTGATAATTGCGCTTTGATTTGAGCTACGCCTCTTTGAGCAGAAATCATTTGGGTTTGTGCTTGCAAATACTGAATTTCAGAACCAATTTTTTGATCCCAAAGATTTTTTTGACGTTCGAAAGTGGTTTTTGCCAATGCATATTGGTTTTCTAAACTCGCCACTTGTTGGCTTAATCCCGCATCGTCTATTCGGCCTAGGATTTGTCCTTTCGAAACTTTTTGACCCGCTTTTACGTTCAATGAAACCAAAGTTCCTTGATATTCGGGTTGGACCAAAATATTTTCTTTGGTATTTACACTTCCTTGAATTTCAATATAATGACTAAAAACGGTGTCTTTTACTTTTAAAACTGAAACTAAAGCTTCGTCTTTTTTGACATCTAGTAAAGACAATGCTTCATCTATTTTGTCCAAATCGGCTTGAATTACTGCTTTTTTAGCTTGAAGCGCCGTGACATTTTTGGATGCAATTAATGTGTCGATAGTAGTAGTATCTTCTTTCTTTCCGCAGGAAAACAATGAAATTGAAAGTACAGTGATTAGGATTATTTTTTTCATATTTATAAGGTATTAAGTCTATTTTCTTTGTTATTTGTTCTTTGTTCTGTTTTCTTTGTTAGCTGCTGTATTTTTCACTTCGTTAGTTTAATTATTGTATCAATTTTCTCGTTTTCAATGTCAAAAGTTATTGTTGTTGTCTTGTGTATCGGGCTGTCGTAACCATAAATTGTCGTCTTGTCAAATGAACGGAAGTCAAGAACCCTAAATGTCTTTGTGAATAATTTAAGTTCCATTGTTCTTGTGTCTAAAATGCCTATTTGTTGAACAGTTCTTTTCAAAAATTTTCGTGTCCAAATAGGGATTGCTAATAATTTTCCGTCCGTTTCCCAAGCATCAAGTTCACCACACCAGTCGTGTATTTTTATTTTTTTATTGTCAACAGTTTCTAAAAAGCATTGTCCTCCGATTGGTGTTCCCATAGCAATTTCGTTTAAGTCGTAATAAACAACCTTATGAAAATTGTCTGACGAAAGAACTGTCTTGTCCGTGTTATGAAATTCCCAAGGGTTTGGATATGTGTCAGTCATTTTTTTGTCGTTTTAATATAGCAGCTAACTATTTTCTTTGTTCTATTTTCTATTTATTTTTTTGTTCCGTAGGAACTGTAAGTTGGTAGAAATTTGTGTTGACGAATGGGTTTTGTCCCGTAGGGACTATACTTTTAAATTAATTCTTTAAAAATATAATTTTCGTCATATTCTATTTCAAATTTTTCTAGTATTTCTTTATATTCTTCAATAAAAGTTTTTGTTTTGTGATGTTCTTCTTGATTTTGAATATATCTTATAACATTATTGATTTGGGATTTGCTATACGAAAAAGCACCATATCCTTCTTGCCATTCGAAGTGGGCTTTTGTAAATTTATTTTCATTTATCCATTTAGACGAACTTTGCTTAATATCTTTCATCAAATCCGAGATTGATTGAGAAGGTCTAATGCCAATAAATATATGTATATGATCTGACATTCCATTTATTGCCAATAATTTATGATTATTGTTTTGTGAAATTCCTGTTATGTATTTGTACAATTCCTCTTTCCATTCAGATTGAATCATTCCTAGTCTGTATTTTACTGCAAATACAAAATTTACGTGAATTTGTGTTTATGTGTTTACCATATTTGTATAGTCCCTAGGGGACAAATTTTACATTATTTTAATTTTCTACCAACATTTAATCCCTACGGGATTTAGTTCAAAGTTTAAGATTTTTCTACTACCATTTTACAAATTTCTATTTATTGATTATTTTTTCTAAAGATGCTTTTTTATTGATTACATCAACCATCGATTTCAGATAACTTTGTTGTCCAGCATACAATTGTCGTTGAGCATCATTGTAATCAAAACTAGAAGACAAGCCTTCGGTAAATTTTATTTGTTGTTTTTTTTCGATTCTTTCGGCAAGTTTCAAATTTGATTTTGCAGTAGCATATTCTTCTATACTGAATTCATAATCACTTTTGGCAGCTGCAAATTGTAATTTCAATTTTTGCTCTGCTTCCGATAATTGTGTTTTGGCTTGATCCAAAGCTATTTTGGCTTGTTGGGTTCTGGAACTTCTAGCCAAACTACTAAAAATGGGTACGTTTAAGCTTATGCCAACATTGGAATAATTGAACCAGTTTTGATTTTGTGTAAAAAACTGAAACTCATCTTTAAAAGCGGTGTAGCCAAAATTTACATTCGCAGACAATGAGGGTAAAGCTTTGGTTTTTTGAAGTTTTAACTCTAATTCTCTTTGTTCTTGAAAATTCAATGCCATTTGATAATTTACATTATTCTCAACTGCAAATTCACTTTTAGCAAAGCCCAAATCTAAATTGGAAACCGTTAGATTATCTAAGGTATCTGTGAGTTTTAAATCGTCAGTAATATCTATTCCGAGAGTGATTTTTAGCATTTTGTAGGCTACTTCCACCAATCTTTTGTTGTAGTTCAAAGTGCTGTTTATTGAGGTAAGCGTGATCTGCAATTGTTCTACACTTTCTTCTTCGATCAACCCATTTTTGAAAGTTGCTTTGGTGTCAGACAAGGTTTTTTCTAAAGTGGCTTTGTTTTTTTCGAGAATTGCAATACTTTCTTGAGCTAATAAAACATTTCCATAGGCATTAATCACAGCCTCTTTAATTTCAACATCCGTTTTTTGTTTGGCATTTTCATAATACTTCAAATAGGTTTTTGAAGCTTGCAATGCCACGATATAGGAACCGTCAAAAATCAATTGACTTAGTGTAGATCGGGCTATCATATTGTGTTTCGTTCCAAAAGCTACTTCGGCATATTCTCCCGGATTTCCGCCAAAAAATTCAGCTGGTACAACTGATTTTTGCAACACAAAATTGTTGGTATAATCTAAACCAGCACTTATTTGAGGCAAACCAGCTGCGGTAGTTTCCCATTTTTTCTCTTTTGAAGCTTCGATATCTCTTCCTGCATTGATAACCGAATAATTATGGTTCAATGCGTGATCGATGGCTTGTTCGAGAGTAAAATTATAGCTTTTTGTTTCTTGTTTCGCCAGCTGATTACTGGCCGAGTCTTGGGCATTTGCTTTGAAGACAAAAACGAATAAAGAGATTAAAAATAGTTTTTTCATTATTGATGATAGTTATGTAATTGTTTTTCTAGTTCGATAATTCCCTCTGGGGTTGCCATTGCTCTGGTGTGGTATTCTAATGCTTGCAATTCTTTTTCATTTGCTTCTCGTTCAGAACTGGTATTTCCGTGAATACTGAAAATTAGCGTGTAATAAAATTCAACATAGGTGTCAATCAGAATGTTTTTTCGATACAGTCCTTGTTGGATTCCCTGTTCAATATTTTGTTTAAAAACGGCATTGCATTCGTTTATTTCTCGAGACATTACCGAATTGTAGATTTCAGGATAATGTTTTTTTAATTGATAAGCAGGAGAAGTATCTCCTGACTTAAACATTTCTTTGAACATCTTTCTGATTTCAAAATTTTCTTCGATTGCATTATGCTTTTTTGCAACAATGGTATCAATACTTTGATGAATTGCTTTATGAACTATTTCAGTAGTTTCTTCGATAAGAAGCTCTTTGTTGCAGAAATATTTATAAATAGTTTTTTTTGAAATACACATTTCCCCAGCAATATCGTCCATTGTTACGCTTTTGAAACCTAGTTTCAAGAATAATTCGGTGGCTTTTGCTATAATTTTTTCTTTCATTTTTAAGCTGAAATAAATCAGGCTTTATACTAAATTAAATTCAAATGTAAGTTGGGAACTTTTAATTCTAAATAAGTTTCCAAAAAGATGACATTAACGTAAAGTTTGTTAGTTTATAATTAATTTTTTCAGATATAAAATTCAAGATTAGCCACTAATTTAAGGTTTTTACCAAAACCAAATTGCTCTTTAGAATGGTTGAAATTTTTATCCAATCCAAATTCGTTTCCATTAATGTCTCCTTTTATTTCAAAAGCTGGTTTTTTAGAACCATTGTAAGTGTTGATTCCGACGAATTCCGCATCGAGTTCAACCATTTTTGTAACCTCTTTTATAGTCAAATAGCCTTTCAAGAAATTGATGTTGTTTTTAAATTTTTGAAATGAGGTAGATTTGAATCTGATTAAAGGTTTCTTGGTTGTTGCTACATTATTTTTTATTAGCGATGATTCCTCTCTTTTTTGGGAGGTAAAAGTATTGTTGTTTAAAAAAAATTCTAGGGACGCATCCTCAATTTGATCTTCTTCGATTGAAACAAATCCATCAAAATGATTGGTTTCACCATCCAAAAATGTAATTGTAGCATCTTTCATTTTGATTAGTACATCAGATTGGTCAGAATCAATAGTCCATTTCGTTGCCATAATTCGATGGGGTATAAGGCAAAAAAGAATTTTGTTTTAAATTTGTGATGCAAATATACGCAGGAAACTTTGAATACCAAAATAGTTTCCATAGTATTTTTAAAAAATTATTATTAATTTAAAGGCTGAGGTTTTTTACTTTAGTTAACTTGCTTTAAATTTGGTTTTAAAAAAATATCTAAATGCTTCCCATCAACGAATATCAAGAACAATTTTTACTTTATTTAAAGGATCAAAATTTTAACAAACAACCCAAAAATCTTTATCAACCCATAGATTATATTTTGCAATTGGGGGGTAAGCGATTGCGTCCTGTGTTGACCTTAATGACCGCCGATGTTTTTGATGTAGATTATAAATTGGCACTACCCGCTGCAATGGCGGTTGAGGTTTTTCATAATTTTTCGCTTGTTCACGACGATATTATGGATGATGCACCTTTGAGAAGGGGAGAAGTGACGGTGCATGAAAAATGGAATATCAACACAGGAATTCTTTCTGGAGATGCCATGTTGATTTTGGCTTACCAATATTTCGAAAATTACCAGCCCAAAACGTTTCGGAAGTTGGCCAAATTGTTTAGCAAAACCGCTCTCGAAGTTTGCGAAGGACAACAATACGATGTCGATTTTGAAACCCGAAACGATGTGACGATTTCTGAATATTTGAAAATGATTGAATATAAAACGGCTGTTCTTGTTGCTGCAGCCATGAAAATGGGTGCTATTATAGCCCAAACATCCAAGGAAAATGCTAATTTAATTTATGACTTTGGTCTTAATCTGGGATTAGCCTTTCAGTTGCAGGATGATTATTTAGATGCTTTTGGCGACCCGGAAACTTTTGGAAAACAAGTGGGAGGGGACATTATCGAAAACAAAAAAACGTATTTGTACCTCAAAGCTATTGAGTTTTCTAAACCAGCAGAAAAAGAACAATTATTACATTATTTTTCTATAAAACCAAAAGATAATTTAGATAAAATTAATGCTGTTAGAGAAATTTTTAATGCGACAGGAGCATCCCTCGCTACGCAAAAATCAATTCAAGAGTATACCTTAAAAGCTTTTGAAACTTTAAATACAATCAATATTCCTGAAGATAAGAAAGCAGTCCTGAAATCTTTTGGAGAAAATTTGATGGAGAGAAAGGTGTAATAATCTGGATTTATTTTACTTTATGAACACAATTTTTTATCAATTTTTCTTTAACGATAAAGCAGCCGATGACAAAAAGCAACTGTACTTTGCTTTTTCCTTTATTCTTTTTACCATTCTGGCTTTAGGAATAGACAGTGTTCATTTTGCAACTAATTATTTTGACGGAAGGCAAATTGTAAACCTTTTAGCAGTAGTTTATTTTTCATTTTTCTTTCTGGTTTCAGGTTCATATCTAAGGAAATTGATGTTTGCAATGGTTTTTCTATCCTATATTGGAGAATTAATTTTTTGCACTTTGCTAGGAATGTATAATTATAGAACAGTTGTAATTCCGTTGTATGTTCCTTTTGGTCACGCCATTGTTTATGCATCGGGTTATGTTTATGCTCATACAGATTAGGCGGTGAGGAATGACAGACGTCTCAAAAAACAGTTTGCTATTGGATTTTTTATATTATTTCTTTCAGTTGGAATTTTTCTGAACGACGTATTTTCTTTAATTTTTGGAGTTTTCTTTTTTTTGCTTCTGAAAAGAAAAAAATGGCAAAACTTATATTATTTCATTGCCATTTGTGTTATTTTTATTGAATTGGTAGGCACTTATTTTCAATGTTGGAGATGGGTTCCAAAAACATTTGGATTAATTCCAGCTGTAAATCCCCCAATGGGAGCCGTTTTTTTTTATGCTGGAGGAGATGTGCTTTTGGTAAAAATTGTAGATTATTGGAAATTAAAAACAGAAAAAAGTCCTCTGAAAATAATCGAAAAGTAAACTGTAAATCGTATGTATATCACTCCAATAAATTCCGATTTACTTTTTAAAGAAGCCCAAAAGGAAGCTTTATACCTAAAATTAATTGAGCAAATCAATAAGGATTTTAATCTAGCCAATGAAGGAATTGATTTTCCGATTAGCATTTTGCCTGAGGAATTGAAAATTCAATTACACGAAAAAATCTATCGAATGATTCAATACAAGTTTGCCGAATATTTGAATCTACTTTATATTATTGACGTATCAGAAGACCAAATAAAAAAACTCGACGGCTCCGATTTAGTAACTCTGGCAGAAAATGTTGCCTTTTTGATTTTAAAAAGAGAATGGCAAAAAGTGTGGTTTAGGAATAAATATTAATTTCTGAATTAAAAGTAAACACAATAAAATATGATTAAGTATCTTAAAACAGCAGTAATTATTTTTGTATTATTTTGTAGTTGTAAAAAGCAAGATTCTATGGATATAGGCAGGGAATTTATTACTCAAAATATAAACATTTTGATAGACTCTATTGAACATTTTGATATAAGTAAAATGCCTGTTTCTGAAGTTTTTCGAAAAGATTTTAAAAATTATAAACCTATCAAAATAGAACAAATTACAGTTGGCTTATTAGATTCGATTTTAATTGAAAATAATGAAAAAGAATTTTTGGATTTTAATTTGCAAAAAAGCGAATTAATTAATTTCAAATCAGAGTATGAAATTAATATAGTCAAAGTAAATAATTATGACACAAATGTATTATTTGTAAGGTTTTCAAATTTTCAAATTATTGAAAATGAAGCTAGTATAAATGTGAAAATGAATATTGGAATAAGTATGATCAAAAATAGATATTATTTCAAAAAAGAAAATGATGTCTGGGTTTTCAAAAAGAAAAAGTTCCTTGGAATGGGATAATAAAACAGAATTGATAATTATTGGCTCAAAAAAAAAGTGTGTTTTGGGAATAAATATTTATTAGCCGATTATTCTAGTTCTTTCTTCAAAATCACCCTATTCCAGAGTTCCTTTCCCTCTTTGTTGAACAAAGTCAATTTCATTTGTCTTGTCTCTTTACTGCCAGAAAATGAAATAATTCCAAAACAATTCTCAGCAAACAAACTTCCTTCTACTCGATTAGTATTCGCCTCATCTTTATAGGATGCTGCAATTCCTGAGGTTAATGGTGAAACCGTCCAATCATAAATGTTTTGCGTTGCTGAAACTGAAATTATAGACAATTCAGTAAAATGTCTGTCGCCACTAAGAAATAGCACCCCTTTAATGCCATTTCTTTTAATTTGTTCTAACAAATAATTTTTTTCTTCTTTATAATTTTCATAATTCTCAGATCTTGTAGAAGAAGTCAATACTTGTCCGCCAACTGCAATTATTTTGAAAGCTGCCTTTGAAGAGGCGAGGGCATCAATCAACCATTCCAATTGTTGCTTACCCAAAATAGTTTTTTCTCCTGTTTTTCGATCATTTGGCGACTTAAAAAACCGATTGTCGAGAAGGAAAAATTCGGCATCAGACCAACTAAAGGTCGAACAAGTGCCTTCATTTTGATTGGTATCTAAACCATAACTTTTATTAGCCCAAAAATCTTTGAATGCTTGCTGCGTCAAGTATTTGTTGTAAAAACTTCGGTCGCCGTCATTCGGCCCAAAATCATGATCGTCCCAAATGGCAAAATTTTGTGTTCTGGCCAATAAGGGTTGCAACTCTTTTATAGAGCGAGAATGAGTATAACGATGGTAAATGCCCGTTTTTGTATCCCAATCCGCTTCTCTCAAATAGATATTATCTCCCATCCAAAGCATAATATCAGGATTTTTGGAATTAATAGATTCAAAAATCGAATAATTAGACCCGTATCCTTTGCCTGGTCGGTCTACTGCTTCCTCGTTTATGTAAGTACAACTCCCGAGAGCAAAAGAAAAATCAGGTGCATTTTCTCGCCATTGCCATAATTTTTTGGATGAAAACGAAGTTTGGTAAGGCAAAATCACTTTTTTATTATTGATAAACACATTATAATTGTAGTTTTTTCCGGGTTCAAGCTTATCTAAAATAACATGATAAGTAAAACCATTTTCTTTAGAGGAATTGTAATTAGCTGAGGTGAAAATTTTTGTAGGATTTTCTACAGCAAAATATTCGATTTTTACGGGCGCATTTTCTTTAGTTTGCAACCAAATCATGGCTTCTTTCATTTCGCAATATCCCACCATTGGACCAGATTGCAAAAGAGTATTTTGAGCCGTAATAGAATATGAAATAAGAAGAAAAACGAAAAAGAAAAGATTTTTCATAAAGGTTAATTTTGAAAACAAAAAAAATTCAGGAATTCATAATCTGTTTTACATTATATATTGTTATGATTATGATTAAAAATAAGCCCTAACAAAAGGCACAAAAGGCTCGGTATCGTAACGGTCATTTTGCAAAACATTGTAACCAATACCAATTGTTACATTTCCCGTACGATAACCAGCCCCAAGAATTAAAGCTGTATCCCAATAATCCTCAGAAAAATTACTAAATCCTTCTTCTTGATAATTGACCCTAGATTCATTTAACCCTACTGATAATTGAATTTCAGGAATCGGATTAATCAAAACTAGTGTACTAATTCCATAAACAAAGGATGAATAATAATTTTTTGAAGAAACATAGTTCAAATTTAATCCCACTCCTAATGCAACTATTGGATTGAAATTGTAAATAGCGCTTGGCGCCAAAAAAATATCGGTATATCCAGAAGAAAAATTCAACCCTATACCGCCGCCAAATTGAACATTTTTCCAGAAATTGCTTGGAGGTTGAGGTGTATTTGAAGGTCCTTGAGCAGACAAAAGAGTAATAAAAAAGAGGGATAGTAATACCAATAATGATCTAAAATGAACTAATGGATGATTATCTTTCATGTATTTTTAATTAATTTAACAAAATATTACGTAAAAGTACGTAAAAAAATATATTATGTGTATTGAATTATTGTACTTTTGCCAAACTATTTTAACAAAAAAGCATATTTTATATCATTATGGACAGGTTTTCATTCCTAAACGCAGCTCACACCGATTTTTTTGCACAACTTTACGATCAATATTTAGAAAATCCAGATAGCGTTGAACCAAGTTGGAGAGGCTTTTTTCAAGGTTTCGACTTTGGAATGGCAACTTATAATGGAGAAAATTCAACTGTTCAACCCGAACTCAAGTCAGTTAGTATTTCTGAAAACAACGTTGGATCAGAAAAACTTTTGAAAGAATTTAAGGTTATTAAATTAATCGATGCCTATAGAACTCGTGGACATTTGTTTACCAGAACAAATCCCGTTCATAAAAGAAGAACCTATTCGCCAACATTAGATTTGGAGAATTTTGGACTTTCAAAAGCCGATTTATCAATTGTTTTTGATGCAGCAAGAGTTATCAAAATAGAGCCTTGTAGTTTAGCCGAAATCTTAGGACATTTAGACAAAATTTATTGTCAATCTATAGGTGTAGAATATATGTACATCCGAAATCCAAATGATATTCAATGGATTCAGAGTAAAATAGGACATAACGATAATCAACCAGATTTTTCTTTTGAAAAAAAGAAAGCAATTCTGAGTAAGTTGAATAAAGCAGTGGCCTTCGAGAATTTCTTACACACTAAGTATGTTGGGCAAAAAAGATTTTCACTTGAAGGAGGAGAATCAGTTATTCCTGCAATCGATTCTTTGATTGAGCAAGCTGCAGAAAAAGGGGTACAACATTTTGTTATGGGAATGGCACATCGGGGTCGTTTGAATGTTTTGGCTAATATTTTTGGGAAATCTACCCAAGATATTTTTAGCGAATTTGACGGGAAAGATTATAATGATCAAGAATATTTTGATGGAGACGTAAAATACCATTTAGGATTAAGTGCCGAAAAAAGAACTAGTACAGGAAAAACTATCAATATCAATTTGGCACCAAATCCTTCCCATTTAGAGACTGTTGGAGCCGTGATTGAAGGAATAACAAGAGCAAAACAAGATAAGTATTTTCCAAATGATTTCTCGAAAGTATTGCCAATTGCAGTTCACGGTGATGCCGCAATTGCCGGACAAGGTATTTTATATGAAATTATTCAAATGTCACAATTGGATGGTTACAAAACAGGTGGAACAATTCACGTTGTAATCAATAATCAAGTGGGTTTTACTACCAATTATCTTGACGCTCGTTCCTCTACTTACTGTACAGATGTAGCCAAAGTAACCCTTTCGCCAGTACTACATGTCAATGCAGATGACGTTGAAGCAGTGGTTCACGCCATGTCATTTGCCTTAGATTTTAGAATGCATTTTGGACGTGATGTTTTCATCGATTTATTAGGATATAGAAAATACGGACATAACGAAGGCGACGAACCGCGATTTACACAGCCAATTTTATATAAAATTATTGCCAAACATAAAAATCCTAGAGATATTTATGCTGAAAAATTACTAGCCGAAGGAGTGATTGATACTTCTTATGTAAAAGATTTAGAAACGGAATATAAATCAGATTTAGAAATAAGCCTTGAAGAATCTCGTAAAAAAGAGTTGACTATAATTACACCCTTTTTACAAAATGAATGGAAAGGTTTTGAAAGAGCAGGAATCTCTCAAATGCTTACAAAAGTAGATACAACTTATCCTAAAGAAGGACTTACAGCTGTAGCAAATGCCATTTGTAATTTGCCAAGAGATAAAAAATTCATCAGCAAAGTTCAAAAATTAATCAACGATAGAAAAACAATGTTTTTCGAAACCAATAAGCTAGATTGGGCTATGGCCGAACATTTAGCCTATGGTTCTTTACTAAGAGAAGGATTTGATGTTCGTATATCAGGTCAAGATGTTGAGCGTGGTACTTTTTCTCACCGTCACGCTGTGGTTAAAGTAGAAGATTCAGAAGAAGAAGTAGTTTTAATTAACAGTTTGGAAGGGAAAAAAGGAAAATTCAACGCCTACAATTCACTTTTATCAGAATACGGAGTGCTTGGTTTTGATTATGGTTATGCTTTGGCCAATCCGAATGCATTAACTATTTGGGAAGCACAGTTTGGAGATTTTTCGAACGGAGCCCAAATTATGATTGACCAATATATTTCTTGTGGAGAAGATAAATGGAACAATCAAAACGGAATCGTTTTGTTATTACCACACGGATATGAAGGTCAAGGAGCTGAACATTCCTCAGGGAGAATGGAACGTTACTTACAACTTTGTGCCAGACAAAACATGTATGTAGCCGATTGCACAACACCTGCCAATTTTTTTCACTTGTTAAGAAGACAAATGAAGTTAAAATTCCGAAAACCTCTTATTGTTTTCACACCAAAAAGTTTACTTCGTGATCCAAGAGTCATTTCTAGTATCGAAGAATTAGAAAATGGTTCTTTCCAAGAAACTATCGATGACGAATCAGTAAATAAAATGGATATAAAAACCTTAGTTTTCTGTACCGGAAAATTCTATTATGATATTACTGCCGAAAGAGAAATCAGAGCTAGGAAAGATGTGGCTGTTGTGAGAATTGAACAATTGTTTCCTTTCCCAGTCGATCAATTAAAAGAAATTATTGAGAAATATCCAAATGCCGATGATTATGTATGGGCACAAGAAGAACCAAAAAACATGGGAGCTTATGGTTATATGTTGATGAATTTCAATTTGGTTCAATGGAGAGTAGCTTCATTAAGAGTTTCTTCGGCATCCGCATCAGGAAGTTATACAAGGTCAAAAAACCGTCACGCAAAAGCGATTAGGATGGTTTTCGAAAAAGATTTTGTTAGATAAAACACAGTATTATAAAAAGATTTAAGATTCATAATTTAATATAAATAAAAGATGATTTTAGAAATGAAAGTCCCATCACCAGGGGAATCTATAAAAGAAGTTGAAATTGCAACTTGGTTAGTAAAAGATGGGGATTATGTAGAAAAAGATCAAGCTATTGCCGAGGTTGATTCTGACAAAGCAACACTTGAATTGCCTGCTGAGGCTAGCGGAATCATTACTTTAAAAGCTGAAGAAGGCGACACAGTAGCTGTTGGTGCAATTGTGTGTCATATTGATACAAGCCTCCCCAACCCCTCCAAAGGAGGGGCTTCAAAACCCTCAATAGCTGCTGAAATAAAAAAGGAAGAATCAAAAGTTATTGCTACACCAGTTGCTCCAACTCCACTTTCAGTGGCGACTGTGGCTCATCCATCGCCAGCCGCAAGAAAAATATTAGACGAAAAAAACATTCAACCATCGGATATTATTGGAACAGGAAAAGACGGAAGAATTACCAAAGATGATGCCATCAATGCGGTTCCATCTATGGGAACTCCAACGGGTGGAAACCGCGGTTCTGAACGCACTAAATTATCAATGTTGCGTCGTAAAGTGGCCGAAAGATTAGTTGCCGCCAAAAACGATACTGCGATGTTGACTACTTTCAACGAAGTAAACATGACACCAATAAATACATTGCGTAACGAATTCAAAGATGCCTTTAAAGCGAAACACGGCGGACTAGGTTTGGGATATATGTCGTTTTTTACTAAAGCAGTCACAAGAGCTTTACAATTGTATCCTGACGTAAACTCAATGATGGATGGCGATTACAAAATAGGATATGAATTTTGCGATATTTCGATTGCTGTTTCAGGTCCAAAAGGTTTGATGGTTCCTGTAGTTCGTAACGCTGAAAACTTGACTTTCCGTGGCATTGAAGCCGATATAAAAAGATTGGCTTTAAAAGCGCGTGACGGACAAATTACTGTTGACGATATGACTGGTGGAACATTTACTATTACAAATGGTGGTGTTTTTGGAAGTATGTTATCGACGCCAATCATCAATCCTCCTCAATCCGGAATCTTGGGAATGCACAACATTATCGAGCGTCCTATTGCTGTAAATGGTAAAGTGGAAATTCACCCAATGATGTATGTGGCACTTTCGTATGACCACAGAATTATCGACGGTCGTGAGTCTGTTGGTTTTTTGGTTGCCGTGAAAGAAGCTCTAGAAAACCCGGTAGAATTGCTTTGTGATGGAAATCCGAAGAAAGCATTCGAATTGTAAAATTCTATTTCAAAATAGTAGAAATCCCTTTTAAGAAATTAAACGGGATTTTTTATTTCAATAAATACAAACAATGATTAAAATAATCAATAATTCCTTTGCCTTTCATTAGAATATCAGCACCAATAATACCGTGAACAGGTTTCACTTTGTGCTGAATCAAAGCTTCGTTTACATGCGATAAATCAAAAATCACGAGGTCAAAATCTTTGTGTTTCCAATTACTCAGTTGTAATTTGTTACCAACAGCAATCTGGGTAAGCATTCCTGTCGCTCCAGCTCCCGAAGCTTGTGTCTTCGATTTTTTGGCTTCCAACAAAAACAATTCAATACTTTCAAAACCCACACAACTGGAACTGGCTCCCGTGTCCAAAATAAAATTGCCTTTCACGCCATTGATTTTCGCCTTGATAAGCAAATGCTGCGTTTTCGAAACTTTGAATTTTATTTTTTCGTAGTTTTCTTTTTTAAGAAGATAGGGAAGATAGTTCATAAGTAGTTATTGTCAATCAAAAGTAATCTAAAAATCAATATTATTATAATTCAAAGGTTCAAAAAACTAACTTTGCAGTTTTAAAATTAAATTGATGGTAATTACCGATACACACACTCATTTATATTCCAACGAATTTGACGAAGACCGTGATGAAATGATTCAGCGTGCCATTGATGTCGGAGTTTCACGATTTTTTATTCCAGCCATCGATTCTGCTTACACACAAGCGATGTATGATTTGGAAAAGGCTTATCCCAATAATATTTTTTTAATGATGGGTTTGCATCCCACACATGTCAAAGACAATTATCTTGAAGAACTACAACATATTGAAGAAGAATTAGTCAAAAGAAAATTTTTTGCAGTAGGTGAAATTGGAATCGACTTGTATTGGGATAATACACATTTTTCACAGCAACAAGATGCTTTTAGGAAACAAATCCAATTGGCTAAACAATACAAGTTACCCATTGTGATTCATTGTCGTGAAGCTTTTGATGAAATTTTTGAAATTTTGGAAGAAGAAAGATCGAACGATTTATTTGGTGTTTTCCATTGTTTTTCGGGGACATATGAGCAGGCATTACAAGCGATTTCTTATAATATGAAACTCGGAATAGGAGGTGTGGTAACTTTCAAAAATGGAAAAATTGACCAGTTCTTGAGCCAAATTAATTTGAAACATATTGTTTTGGAAACCGATTCTCCCTATTTGGCACCCGTTCCATTTCGAGGAAAACGCAACGAAAGTAGTTATCTAGTAAATGTTGTGGATAAATTATCAGAAATTTATAACTTGTCAAAAGAGGAAATAGCAAGGATAACTACCGAAAATTCTAAGTTTGTATTTGGGATTTAACAATGATATTACATAACTTTAGGTTTTTTTTTGTTCATTTGTCAAATTAAATTGGTTAACAAAATGAAAAAATTTGATGCCATACGGCCGTTTTATGATACTGAAATAAATGATGGGATTTTGAAAGTTGTAGATCATCCCATGATGAAGGCATTAATGAATTTTTGTTTTCCAAAAGTTGAGGATGAAATATGGAAAGAACAACTCATGAAAACCCACTCCATAAGAGATTTTCAGTGTAATTTCATTTATTACGGTGTGAAACAAGTATTGGAAAAAAGTTCGGAAGGCTTAACCACCTCTGGGTTTGAAAAATTAGACAATAATACTCCATACCTTTTTATTTCGAATCATCGAGACATTGTCTTAGATACTACTTTGTTAAATGCTTGTTTATTCGAACATGGATTACTTATGACTTCGTCTGCCATAGGAGATAATTTGGTAAAAAAACCTTTTTTAAGAATTTTAGCCAAATTAAATAGAAATTTTTTGGTACAACGTGGTTTAACTCCCAGAGAATTGTTAATTAGTTCTAAGTTACTTTCAGAATATATGGCTCAGTTGCTGTTGCATGAAAACCGTTCTGTTTGGATTGCACAAAGAGAGGGAAGAACCAAAGACGGGAATGACGAAACTAATCCTGCCGTTTTGAAAATGATAGCAATGGGATCTGACGAACCGAATATAATGGATTATTTAAAAAAAATAAAGGTAGTTCCTGTTTCTATTTCTTATGAATATGACCCAACCGATGCCTTGAAAATGCCACAATTAATGGCGGAATCTAATAATGAGGTTTATGTTAAAGAGAAAAACGAGGATATTATGACCTTATTGAGCGGTATAATTGGTCAAAAGAAAAGAATTCATATTCACATTGGCGATATTCTTGATACCGAAATAGAGGAGATTAAAGTCAATTTTGATACAACAAATAAGCAATTTCAAGTTTTGGCTCAAGTTATTGATGATTCTATTTTGAGCAATTATAAACTTTGGCCTACTAATTATATTGCTTATGATATTTTGCATAAAACTACAAAATACCAACACAGATATACAGAAAACGAAAAATCACTTTTTGAGCGCAGATTAGAAATGCGAATTGATCACAGCAATCCATTTGCCTTACAAAGCTTTTTGTCCATGTATGCCAATCCAGTTGTCAATAAGTTAAAATACGAAAATGTTGTCTAAAGCCAAAATTCTTTTGATTTATACTGGTGGAACAATTGGTATGATGAAGGATTTTGAAACAGGAGCACTTAAGGCTTTTAATTTTAACAAGTTATTGCAAAAAATCCCTGAATTAAAACAATTGGATTGCGATATTGAAACGATTTCTTTCGAAAAACCAATAGATTCTTCTAATATAAACTCTGAAAAATGGGTAGAACTTGCCGAAATTATCGAAGATAATTATGATAATTTCGATGGATTTGTAGTACTACATGGCTCTGATACGATGTCCTATTCTGCATCAGCATTGAGTTTTATGCTCGAAAATTTGACGAAATCAGTAATTTTTACAGGTTCGCAATTACCTATCGGAGATTTAAGAACCGATGCTAAAGAAAATCTCATAACGGCAATTCAGATTGCTTCTTTAAAAAAAGATAACAAGTCTGTAATAAGTGAGGTTTGTCTCTATTTTGAATATAAATTATATCGAGGCAATAGAACCACAAAGATAAATGCGGAAAATTTCAATGCCTTTATTTCGCCTAATTATCCCATTTTGATTGAATCGGGAGTGAATTTGAAGATATTCCCCGAATTATTTTTATCAAAGACAAGTTCAAAAAAGCTTAAAATTCATAAAAACCTTGATAATAATGTCGCCATTATAAAAATGTTTCCAGGCATTAGCGAAAGTGTTTTGTCGGCCATTTTTGAAATTCCTCAACTCAAAGGAATCGTATTGGAAACTTATGGAGCTGGAAATGCGCCAACGGATGACTGGTTTTTAAGTCTATTGAAAAAAGCAATAACAAACGGATTACACATCGTTAATGTAACTCAATGTTCCTTCGGAAGTGTAACAATGGGGAAATATGAAACGAGTACAGCACTGAAAGAAATAGGAGTAATTTCGGGCAAAGACATCACTACAGAGGCAGCTATCACTAAATTGATGTATATGCTTGGTCAAAATATTCCTAAAGAAAATTTTAAAACCCAATTCGAAACTTCATCAAGAGGGGAATTGGTATAAAAAGCTACTATTAATTTTCAAAAGTCGAATTTTTTCGTGTTCTTTGCACTCCAATAAAAAAGAGAGGTGTCCGAGTGGTTGAAGGAGCAAGCCTGGAAAGTTTGTATATGGGTAACTGTATCGTGGGTTCGAATCCCATCCTCTCTGCTGAAAAGTCAATAAACCCTTATTTTATAAGGGTTTATTTTTTTAGGGGCATAATTAGGGGTATAAAATATTTTTATTATCTGCGTTTATTCTAATTGATTTTTATAAATATATTCTTCAGTCATTTGTTCTATTTCCCGTTTTATCCACACCCTTTAAAAGGTTGTCCAATCTAAAACCCCTGATTAAAAAAAACAATCTTCTTTCCGGCTTTAATGTGAAATCTTCCGTTTGTGAATAGTTATCTAAACTGTAGATTTAAACAGATTAATAAAACTTGATACTTGTTCTAAATTCATAAATTCTTCATTTTCATTCGAAAAAACATTTAGTTAAGTGATATCTTTAAATTTGACTATAAATTAATTACATAAATGTAGCTTAACTTAATTTGCGGTTTTTATTTGCATATCCAGCTAAACACATAAATAGGGACAGCATTATTTTTTTTATTTCAATTATTTGTAAAAAAAATTAGATGTCATTTTATCGAATAGTTTTGAGATAACTAGATTTTCTAATGTATTAATATACTAATGTTTGAATGGCATGTGGCAAAATAGAAACTTCGGTTGCATTTGTTCCAATGCACAAATTATAAGTCACTTTTTTGTTGCTTTGATTCATTACAACTGTAATCACTTTGCCGTCTTGGTTCAAAAATGAAGTCGTTATCAGTTGACTGCGGCTAGAAACGCTACTAATTCTTTTGGCATCTTTACCAATAAATTTAGAAAAATGTCCAATAAAATAATAGGAAGGAGTGTAAATTAATTCGCCAGTTTTGGTGTCGGCGTGAATAGGAGAGAAGCAAAAATTACCTACATGATTGGGACCGCCTTTTTCGTCTAAAAGAATGTTCCAATCGGTCCAACCTACTGTTCCATTATTGAAATCATTAATCATAGATTTGCCATAACGTTCTCCGTTTTTCCATAATTGGTATTTATTGGCATCGAATTTTTCGTTGCAACCTTCGGTAAAAAGTAAATTTTTGTTGGGATACATTTCATTGACAGCACCAACATTTTCATACATTGGGTCCCCACCACTCCAAGATTCATACCAGTGAAAGCCTATACCCCAAACATATTTATTGGCTTCTGGATCATCGAGAATGGAAGTTGCTCTTTGAGTCATCAAATCTCTATTGTGATCCCAAACCGTAATTTTTTTGTCACCAAGTCCCTCTTTGGATAGGGTGGGTCCAAGGTAATTTTTTAGAAAATCACGTTCTTCTTCGGCTGTATAAAGGCAAGACTCCCAAGTTTGTTTGGCCATAGGTTCGTTTTGAACTGTCAATCCCCAAACGGGAATGCCTTCTTTTTGATAACTATTAATGAATTTTACATAATAATTGGCCCAAGGTTGATAGAATTCAGGCAATAGTTTCCCCCCTTGCAGCATATTGTTATTGTCTTTCATAAAAGCAGGGGGACTCCAAGGACTGGCAAAAAACGTCAATTTTCCCCCAGCGGTTTCTATTGCTTTTTTGATTAAAGGAATTTTAAATTTTTTGTCATGTTCAATAGAAAAAGTCTTTAATGCTGCATCGCCTTCCTCGATATATGTGTACATATCGCTACTAAAATCACAACTGTGAATGTTGGTTCGAATGAGTGAATAGCCAATTCCTTTATCTTTACTGAAATAGGAGTTCAAAAATTCTTGTTGTTTTTCTTTGGATAATTTTGCAAAAACTTCAGCACTAGCATCGGTTATGGCACCTCCAATTCCTAAAAAAGTCTGAAAAGTTTTGTTGGGATTAACAAAGACACAAGTTTGAGTTTCGACAGGCTGTTTTAAGACTGAAAATTTCAAATTGTCAGTATTTGTAATCCTAAGATTCGTACTGTCTGCAGAGGTATAAACCATTACGGTTTTACCATTTACGGAAAAGGTTTTTGATTGTGTTTTGTTTTTTTGCTGAGAAAATACACTTAATGTAACGAGTACAATCAGTAAAGAAATGGTTGTTTTCATTTGTTTTGTTATTTTTTAAATAAACCATTAATTATAAACCCTAACGTAATCAACTTCAAAAGTAGATGAAACAAAAATGGGGTCTATTGCGCCTCCAAAGGAACCTCCCATAGCACAATTCATGATTAAGAAAAACTTTTGATTGAATGGTAAATTAGAGGCATTGGTAAAGGTTTTGAACAATACATCATCGATATAAAATTTGATCGCACCTGCTCTCCAGTCTACTGAATAGGTATGAAATTCAGTGGTTGCAGTAGTATTTGGGGTGACAGTAGTTGAATCAGGATTTCCACCTGAACGACCAGGAAAATGTAGGGTGCCATGAATTTTATTCAATTCATTACCTTTATGCTCCATAATATCGATTTCTCCGCAAGCAGGCCAGCCTACAGTACTAATATTATCACCAAGCATCCATAGTGCGGGCCAAGTGCCTCCTCCCACAGGTAGTTTTGCTCTAAATTCAATTTTTCCATACTGAATGGAAAATTTTCCTTGGGTTTTAAGTCTGGCAGAGGTATAATTACTTCCTTGGTAGTTTTCTTTTTTTGTAATTATTTTCAAAACACCATTTTCAACTTTTACATTTTCACTTCTACTGGTATAATATTGTGATTCGTTATTGCCCCAACCCCCGCTTCCTGTTCCAATATCATAATTCCATTTAGAGCTATCTGGTGAACCATCGGTATTAAATTCGTCAGACCAAATAGGACTTGTGCCAGCGGCTATGCGTATTGTAATAGTAGAACTTATACTGTTAGTGCCATTAAATGCTGTAACAGTGACATTATAAGTATAGGTTCCAGCTATTGTATAAGTATAGGTATTTATACCAGCCGTAGCGTTTTGTAGAGTACCATCACCATAAGAAATTTTAAAAGAGGTTGCATTATTGGCATTGATGTTAAATTTAACAGTTCCACTACCATCACCATTAGGCTGATTGGCACTTTGGCCAACAATTTCTGAGGTAACAACTAGGTTAGAAGGGGTAACAATGGGACTATCATTAGAAGAACTACCACTTGAGCAGCTAAACGAAATTAATGTAATTAAAGCTATTTGAATAGCAATAGGTCTAAAAGATTTAAAAAATAAAATTTGCATAAGAAGATTTATTAAAAAGAATTTTATGAAAAAGGCTTCAGTACACGACAATAAATTCATAAACATTGATATTGAATACATTAACATTTGAGATAACTACTCTTGACAGATATTCTAATCCGTGTTTAAAAATACTTATTTCTCTATGTCCATGTTTTTTAAT
>JACCDH010892051.1_pt1 | contig 66861 bp, 54 predicted proteins | sample 7442481 | NCBI WGS metagenome assembly JACCDH01 (sample SAMN15323433, study PRJNA562643) | freshwater metagenome | isolation source: river surface water | place: USA:Blue River Watershed | collected 2017-08-15 | reverse complement strand
TCCTCTTAAACTCAAATCTACGGGATTGAAAAGAGGATTACTAAATAACTCAGTAATCTTCTTTTTGTTTTTGATTTACTCCGCTAGGAGTTGGATTTTGGTAAAAAACTAATCAAGAATAAAAAAAGTCCCCTAGGGACGAGATTTTAGTAATTGATATTATTAAAGAATCAGCAAGATGCTAAAACTTTTGGAGGAACTATTAAACGACTTTTCTAGCCCCGATAAAAAAGATAAAGTAGATAGAGGGATAAGTCTTGTTCATAATGACAAATAAAAAGGCTGTTTTTTAACCGTGAACGGTTTCTTGTTTGCCGTATTTGGTGATAATAGAGGATTCGTAGGCAATCCATTCTTTCCAACGGCTATCTACATTGATATTTTCTTGGTATTGTTTCGCAAAGCCTAAAAAGGTGGTGTAATGCCCTGCTTCGGAAATCATGAGGTCTCTGTAAAATTTCGCTAATTTAGGGTCTTTGATATTTTCGGATAGCATTTTGAAGCGTTCGCAACTTCGAGCTTCAATCATTGCTGCAAAAAGGAGTCGTTCTACTAAAGCATCGTTTCGGCTGCCGTCTTTTTTAGCAAACTTGACTAGATCGTTTACATAATTGTCTTTTCTTTCTCGACCAAGCACCAAACCTTTTTCTTTAATGATATTGTGCACCATTTGGAAATGTTCCATTTCTTCTAATGCAATTCGGGTCATTTCAGTCACCAATTCTTCCTTTTCGGAATTGTTAACGATGATATAGATGGCGTTAGAGGCTGCTTTTTGTTCGCACCACGCATGGTCGGTTAAGATTTCTTCGATATTGGATTCTACAATGTTGACCCATCTTGGATCGGTAGCTAATTTAAGTCCTAGCATGTGATTTGATTTAGAGCTACAAAATTACTTTTTTATGTTCGATTTTTGTGATAAATGACGTGATTTTAGTTTAATTACCATTATTTTGTACTTTGCTATACTTATACGTTTGATTGTGACTAAAAAACTCTTGATTATTGGTTTTGTTTGGCCTGAGCCTAATTCTTCTGCTGCTGGCGGGAGGATGATGCAGTTGATTTCGTTGTTTCAAAAACAGGGTTTTAAAATTACTTTCACAAGTCCTGCACAGGATAGTGAATTTATGGTTTCACTTGCTGATTTTGGTGTGGATAAGGTGGCGATTGCATTGAACGACTCTAGTTTTGATTTGTTTGTAAAAGAATTGCAGCCGGATGTAGTTTTGTTTGATCGGTTTATGGTAGAGGAGCAGTTTGGTTGGCGTGTGGCGGAACAATGTCCCAATGCTATTCGGGTTTTGGATACCGAAGATTTACATTGTTTGCGCTTGGCGCGTCAAAATGCTTTTAAATCCAAACGTAGTTTTGAAATTTCGGATATACTTGTTGAAGATGTAGCCAAGAGGGAGATTGGAAGCATTTTACGTTCGGATGTGTCTTTGATGGTCTCTGAATATGAAATGGAGGTGTTGCAATCTATTTTTAAAATAGATGAATCACTTTTGTTCTATTTGCCTTTGGTTGTTGAGAAAGTTGATTGGAATCCTTTGTCATTTAATCAAAGACACCATTTTGTTTTTATTGGTAATTTTCTTCATGAACCCAATTGGAATGCGGTTCAGTATTTGAAAGAAACGATTTGGCCTTTAATTAGAAAACAACTTCCTTTAGCAGTTGTAGCAATATATGGGGCGTATCCTTCGCAGAAGGTTTTTCAGTTGCATAATGAAAAGGAAGGATTTTTAATAAAAGGAAGGGCAGAAAGCGCTAAAGTGGTTATTTCAAATGCTCGGGTAGTATTGGCACCACTTCGTTTTGGCGCAGGAATTAAAGGCAAATTATTGGAAGCAATGGAATACGGAACGCCATCAGTGACTTCTCCTATTGGTGCCGAATCGATGCATGGTGCTTTAGATTGGAATGGCAGTATCGAAGATAATCCGCAACAATTTGCAGATGCAGCTGTTCAATTGTATCAAGATGAAATTCTTTGGAAACAAAGCCAACAAAATGGGTTTGAAATCATCCAACAACGCTATTTGAAGGAGTTGTTTGAAGATGATTTTGAAAAGGAGTTGTCTTTTTTGGAAGTGAATTTGAAAAAGCACCGCCAAAATAATTTCTTAGGTCAACTATTGAATCATCACACGATGCAGAGTACCAAATATATGTCTCGTTGGATAGAAGAGAAAAATAAAAAATAAAAAAATCCCGTCAAGAAAAACAAAGACGGGATTTTTTATTTTAAAGAAAACAGCTGTTTATGCAAGCATAGTTACTGGGTTTTCAATATATTGTTTTAGTGTTTGTAAAAACTGTGCTCCAGTAGCACCATCAATGGTACGGTGGTCACAAGCCAAAGATAGCATCATAGTGTTGCCTACTACAATTTGTCCATTTTTAACTACTGGTTTCTCTACAATAGCTCCCACAGAAAGGATAGCAGAGTTAGGTTGGTTAATGATGGAATTGAATTCAGTAATACCAAACATTCCAAGGTTAGAAACAGTAAATGTACTTCCTTCCATTTCGTTAGGAAGTAATTTTTTGTTTTTTGCTCTTCCAGCTAAATCTCTTACGCTAGATCCAATTTGAGACAAACTCATTGCATCTGTAAATTTCAATACAGGGACTACTAATCCGTCTTCAACAGCTACTGCAACACCAATATTCACGTGATGATTGATGATAATAGCATCTTCTCTCCATTGTGAATTAATGATTGGGTGTTTTTTCAAGGCTACCGCACATGCTTTAATAACCATATCATTGAATGAAACTTTGGTGTCAGGAACGCTGTTAATTACCGCTCTTGATTTCATTGCTTCATCCATTGCAACTTCAATAGATAAGTTGTAATGAGGTGCTGTAAATAAAGATTCAGCTAAACGTTTCGCAATGATTTTACGCATTTGCGAATTTTTGATTTCCTCTGTGAAAACTTCTCCAGCAGGAACGAATACTTTCGGAGCGGCTGCTTTCGCCGTTTCTTGTGGTTGGGCTGTAGCGGCTGTTGCGCTACTTGCAGAAGGAGTAAAGTTTTCGATATCGCTTTTTACGATACGTCCGTTTTCTCCAGAACCTTTTACTTGTGATAATTGGATTCCTTTGTCTGAAGCAATTTTCTTTGCTAAAGGCGAAGCCAAAATACGTTGTCCGTCAGCGGCTGCTTCTTGAGTAATTGGAGCTGCTTTTTCTGCAGGGGCTGCTTTAGTTTCTTCTTTTGCAACAGCAGTGTTTGAACCACCCGCTTTAAAAGTGTCAGCCACGCCACTAACGTCTGTTCCTGCAGGTCCAATGATTGCTAATAAGCTATCAACGGGTGCAGTACTTCCTTCTTGAATTCCTATGTATAATAAAGTTCCAGCATTGAATGACTCGAACTCCATAGTAGCTTTGTCTGTTTCAATTTCAGCAAGAATATCTCCTTCTGCAACAGAGTCTCCTACTTTTTTCAACCAAGTAGCTACTGTTCCTTCAGTCATTGTATCGCTCAAACGAGGCATTGTTACTACAATTACTCCTTCAGGAAGTGCTGTTGGTGCAGTTGCAGTTGATTCTTGTTTTGCTTCAGCTGCTACAGGGGTTTCAGTTGTTTGTACAACGGGTGCAGCTCCTCCAGCTAATAAAGCTGAAATATCTTCTCCTTCATTTCCTATAATTGCCAATAATGAATCTACTGGAGCAGTTTCTCCTGCTTGAATACCAATATGTAAAAGTGTCCCTTCGTTAAAAGATTCAAATTCCATAGTAGCTTTATCTGTTTCGATTTCAGCTAAGATATCACCTTCGCTTACTTTATCACCGACTTTTTTAAGCCAAGTAGCCACCGTTCCTTCTGTCATTGTATCGCTCAAACGAGGCATTGTTACTATTGTAGCCATAACTGATTATAATTTATGAGGTAAAAATGGATAGTCTTCTTGTTCGTATACGACGTCGTATAATTGTTGGGTTTCTGGATAAGGAGATTCTTCTGCAAATTTTGCACATTCTTCTACCAAATCTTTTACTCTTTGATCGATTACTTCAATTTCTTCGTCAGTAGCATATTTTTGATCCTTAATTACATCTAATACTTGTGTAATTGGATCGATTTTTTTGTATTCTTCTACTTCTTCTTTAGAACGGTATAATTGTGCATCAGACATAGAGTGTCCTCTGTATCGGTACGTTTTCATTTCAAGGAAAGTAGGTCCGTCTCCACGGCGTGCTCTTTCGATAGCTTCTGTCATTGCTTCAGCTACTTTTACTGGATTCATTCCGTCAACAGGTCCACAAGGCATTTCGTATCCTAAACCTAATTTCCAGATGTCAGTATGGTTGGCTGTTCTTTCAACAGATGTACCCATGGCATAACCGTTGTTTTCAACGATAAATACAACAGGTAATTTCCACAACATCGCCATATTAAAGGCTTCGTGTAAAGAACCTTGACGAGCTGCGCCATCACCAAAATAAGTCATCGTAACTCCTCCAGTATTAAAATATTTGTCTGCAAATGCCAAGCCAGCTCCTACAGGAATTTGGCCACCAACAATTCCGTGACCTCCGTAAAAACGATGTTCTTTTGAGAAAATATGCATTGATCCTCCCATTCCTTTAGAAGTCCCAGTTACCTTTCCTAAAAGTTCTGCCATTACACGTCTAGGATCTTCTCCCATGCCAATAGGTTGAACGTGGTTTCTGTAGGCTGTAATCATTTTGTCTTTGGTCAAATCCATGGCATGTAGAGCTCCTGCAAGTACCGCTTCTTGACCATTGTATAAGTGAAGGAATCCTCTCACTTTTTGTTGAATGTATAGTGCTGCAAGTTTGTCTTCAAACTTTCTCCAAAGCAGCATGTCTTCGTACCACTTTAAATAAACTTCTTTTGTAACTTCTTTCATTTGAATAATGTTGTGTTATCAATTGTATCGAATAACGCAAAATAGTTTCCTCACACAAATTTGCGAAGTGCAAAAATAAGACATTCCAACTTAGCACTAAAATTAATATGCTATTTTTTGAGTTTTTTACAAAAACTTTTTGTCAAAAAGTAGAGGGAGTAAGTTTTTTAGGGAGTCAGATTTATAAATTGAACCTATTTCGCCCATAAAGTAGATTTCAATAGGGGTGTCTTGCTTCATTTCGTACTCTGCAATAGACTGTCTACAGGAACCGCAAGGAGGAATCGGAGTGCTTGTTGTGTTGTTGTCTGATGCTGCAGAAATAGCTATTGCTATAATTTTTATTTGCGGATATAAACTTCCTGCTTGATAAATAGCTACTCTTTCAGCACATAATCCCGAAGGGTAGGCTGCATTTTCTTGGTTAGAACCTACTATTATTTCTCCGTTCTCTAATAAAAGGGCGGCTCCTACTTTAAATTGTGAATAAGGCGCGTAAGCTGATTTACGAATTGTCATAGCTTGTTGCATCAAATTCTGGATGTCAGTTGGAAGTTCTTGAATGGATTCAAAAACATCAAAATCAGTGGTTATGGTTATTTTATTCATAATTTTTTCTTGGGAAAAAAAATCCAAATTTCATCGAAATTTGGATTTGTAAGTTTTCTGTTTTTAAATTTAATTGATGCTGTAATTATCACCAAAATTAAAGGTTAGGGAAAAACGGAGGGTGTTTTCTAGTGGGTTTCGTATTTTTGATGATGAAAACAAATACGACACGTCAATTTTTGCAGTCGTGTATTTAAACCCTGCGCCTAGAGAAAAATATTGTCTAGCCCCTTTAACGGGATTCTCATGAAAATACCCCGTACGTATCGCAAAAGATTCTTTATATACATATTCTGTTCCTAATGCATAGGTGATTTCTTTTAATTCTTCACTAAATCCATTAGGTGCGTCACTAAAAGACTTGAAAATCCCCGAAACCCATCCTGTTTTTCGATAATCGTTATAGTTTTGAGTGTATTCTTCAGGGGTTGTTGTTCCGTCACCGTTGCTATCTGGGTTTTGAGGAGTAGGAACCAATAATTTGTTTAATTCAAGATTTACTGCCAGTTTGTTGTCTTCATCAAAAATAAAATTGAATCCAGTTCCAATTTTCAAATTAGCTGGTAAAAAATTAGTGTTGAATTCGTCGTTATCGTAACTGATTTTTGGTCCTAAGTTCTGAATATTAAAACCAGCCCTCCAAATACCATTAAAATGGGAGTATGCTTTTTCTTCAGATTGGTAGTATCCTGCTACATCTACCGCAAATGTATTAGCTGCAGACGCGTCCGTATTGTCTGTGGCTACCTTAAGATTGGAACGAATGTATCTCCCACTTACTGCCATTGAAAATACATTGCTTAATTTTAGGGAGTAAGAACCATCAAGGCTTAATTCATTTGGTGAAACTATTCTTGGTTGGTCATTGGCGTCATTTCGTAATTCAATATTTCCTAATCCAAAATACCGAAGGCTTCCGGCCCATGTGCTTCGGTCATTTATTCTATTGAAATAGGTGAGTTGCCCTAAAGAAATGTCGTTTACTAAATCCGTTAGATAGGGTGTGTAACTTATAGAGAACCCTTTTTCGTGGTTAACGAAAGCATATTTTGCGGGATTCCATTGTTGAGAAAAAGCATCTGCAGAAGTTGCAACGCCAGTATCAGCCATTCCTGCTGATCTAGCATCTGCCGATACCATTAAAAAAGGAACACCAGTGGTAATTACCCTCTCTTGTGCTTTTGTCAAAAAATGTATAAATACGAATAATAAGATTAGGGTTGTTTTTCTCATTTTCAAAAATGTAATTTATTGAACAAATGTACTGTTTTTTTAGTTTTATTGCTCTAGATTTTTAAAAGCATATTTTTAAGTGATTTCTTGTTAGTTGCATCTGTTTTGTAATACTAAAATAAATACATTTTCAGAAATACTTTCAGTATAACTATTATTACATAGTATTATTGTGTGAATAAGTGAATAATTAGGATTGATTTTTGAAATATTCAGCCTGAATATTTTTCACAAGATAAATAATCATTTTTAGTTTAAATTGTGATTATAATGATTGTTTTGTAAGTAAAAATGTGATTGATTAGTGTATTTATAATAATAAAAATTATAAATTTGCGTTTTTGTTGCTGTGGGTTAATCCACTGAAAATAAATTAAAATATATATATATAAGCAAAATAACGTAGCTAAATAGTTGACAACTAATAAATTGCTGTGTAATTATCCATAATTAAGTATGAAAATAAACAAAATTAATGTCTTGCAATTAGTAGCTTCTATGTTATTAATCATAGGTGTTTCAAGTTGTAGTAAAAAATCTTCAAGTACTGGGAAAGGTTCCTCAAGAGCAACAGGTTGGAATGTAAACAATAAAAAAGGAGGATTTAAAAAAGCAGGAGACCAAGAGGCTGGTCCAGGTTTAGTTTTTGTTGAGGGTGGAACATTTACAATGGGTAAAGTACAAGATGATGTGATGCATGATTGGAATAATACACCGACACAGCAGCATGTTCAATCGTTTTATATGGATGAGACGGAAGTTACAAACTTTATGTATTTGGAATATTTGCAATGGTTGAAAAATGTATTTCCTCCTACAGAAGAAAATTACAAACATATTTACGAAGGAGCTTTGCCAGATACTTTAGTTTGGAGAAATAGATTAGGATATAGTGAGACTATGACTAATAATTATTTGAGGCATCCAGCATATGCAAGCTATCCTGTTGTAGGGGTAAATTGGATTCAAGCAAATGAGTTTAGTAAGTGGAGAACAGACCGTGTGAATGAGGCTTTGTTAGAGAAAAACGGTTATTTAAAAAAGAATGCAAAAACAGAAGATGTAACAGCTGAAAGCTCATTTAGTACAGAAACTTATTTTAATTCGCCAACAGCTACTTATGGAGGAGATGATAAGATTGTGTTAAAAGGTAAAAAAGGTTCAGCTAAAGCTACTACAACTAAAGGAGGTAAAACGATTCAACCTAAGAATCTTTATGTACAAAGATCATCAGGATTGTTGTTGCCAGAATACAGATTACCAACAGAAGCGGAATGGGAATATGCAGCAGCAGCAGATGTAGGTCAAAGAGAATATAATGTATATAAAGGACAGAAAAAATATCCTTGGTCGGGACAATATACTCGTTCCGGTAAACGTCAAACAAAAGGAGATCAATTAGCTAACTTTAAACAAGGTAATGGAGATTATGGTGGTATAGCAGGTTGGTCTGATGATGGAGCTGATATTACTAACGAAGTTAAAAAGTATCCTGCTAATGATTTTGGTTTATATGATATGGCAGGAAATGTTGCTGAATGGGTAGCAGATGTTTACAGACCTATTGTAGATAACGAATTTAATGATTTCAATTATTTTAGAGGGAATCAATATACTAAAAACAAGATAGGTAAAGATGGTAAGGCTGAAATTATTACTAAAGAGACAATGAAGTATGATACTTTAAGTAACGGGAAGGTAGTAGCAAGAACTTTTCCAGGTCAGTTAGCGCAAGTTCCGGTTGACGAAAATGAGACGTATCTAAGACAAAATTTTGATCGAAGTAACAATCTTAATTTTAGAGATGGAGATCAGCAATCAAGTAAGGAATATAAATTTGCATCCTCTGAATCTACGAAGGAACCAAAAACGATGTACAATTCACCTAAACACAACGTTACTGTTGATAGTTTAGGTAAAATGGTTAGGAAATTTGATAGATCTAATAAAAGAACAACACTTATAAATGACAATGTAAGAGTGTATAAAGGGGGATCTTGGAGAGACAGGGCATATTGGTTGGATCCAGCTCAGAGAAGATATTTTCCACAAGATATGGCAACAGATTATATCGGTTTTAGATGTGCTATGTCAAGAGTAGGTTCTAAATCACAAAACAAGAAAAGACCAAGAAATTAGTTTTTATACAATTATTATAGAAAGCCCTTTTTAGGGCTTTTTGTTTTTTAAAATTGAACAATATGGATATTGCTAAGATTCATGCTTTATTTTTAAAATGTCAATCGGTTTCGATTGATACCCGAAAAATTCAACCAAATTCTTTTTTTGTTGCTATAAAAGGAGATAATTTCGATGCGAACATTTTTGCTAAGGAAGCTTTAGAAAAAGGAGCTTCGTATGTGGTTATTGATAATTCAGATTATTTCATAGATGAAAGAACTGTTTTGGTAAAAGATAGTCTTCAAACTCTTCAGGCTTTAGCACAATATCATAGAAATTATTTGAAATTACCAATTATTGCTCTTACTGGAAGTAACGGAAAAACAACTACCAAAGAATTGATTCATTCGGTTCTTTCGGCAAAGTATAATACAAAAGCTACTGTTGGGAATTTAAATAATCATATTGGAGTTCCATTGACATTACTGTCTTTTACTTCGGAAACAGAAATTGGAATCGTAGAAATGGGTGCAAATCATAAAAAAGAAATTGAATTTTTGTGTGAATTGGCTCAACCAGACTATGGTTATATAACCAACTTTGGAAAAGCTCATTTGGAGGGTTTTGGTGGAGTTATGGGAGTTATTGAAGGAAAAAGTGAAATGTACAACTATCTTGGTAAAGCTGGAAAGCTAGCATTTGTTAATTTAGAAGATTCTGTACAGATACAAAAAACAAAATTACTGAAGCACTATACTTTCGGAATCAACAAATCGGAGGCTGATGTCGTTTTGTCTGAGGTAATAGTTAACCCTTTTGTTTGTGTAGAATACGCAGGATTAAGAGTACAAACACACTTGATAGGGTTGTATAATGCTAATAATATTAATGCTGCCATCGCGATTGGAAATTATTTTCAAGTTCCTGAAGAAGCCATTAAAAAAGCTTTGGAAGGTTATATCCCTGAAAATAATCGATCACAATTAATTACAAAAGGAACAAATCAAATTATATTAGATGCCTATAATGCGAATCCAAGTAGTATGGCTGCTGCAATTGAGAATTTTAAACAACTAGACAACTTAAACAAAATTGTAATTTTAGGAGATATGTTTGAATTAGGAGAGGAGAGTTTGAAAGAGCATGCAACAGTTGTAGCTTCTTTAGCTAATCAAAAATCGATTGTCTGCTATTTTGTTGGATCTGATTTTTTTGCCAATAGTTTGGATAATGACAATTTTCATTTTTATCCAAGTTTTAATGACTTATCGGCCTATTTGAAAACCAAAAAAATAGAGAATAGTATCATCCTGATAAAAGGCTCAAGAGGAATGGCTTTAGAACGTACTTTAGATATTATATAATTACATAAACGACTATATTTTAGAATATTAAATACTCATAAGATAACCAATTAAGTTTTCTTTTTTAGTAAGATCAAGTTTTTTTCGCAAGCGATAACGTGCTAATTCTACTCCGCCAATTGAAATATTCATAATTTCAGCAATTTCTTTAGTAGACATATTCATTAACAAATAAGTAGATAGGTCTAATTCTCTTGGAGATATTGTTGGGTGTTTTTCTTTTAATCTTTTCAAGAAATCAAAATGGACATTTTTAATATGTTTTTCTAGGTCTTTCCAGCTTTTGTCGGAGTTTACCTCTTTAAGTATGCTTTTACGTAGTTTCTCGAATTGAAATTTGCTCTCTTCGTCAAAAGAATTAGTATTGATGTCTTTCAATTTATGTATGATGCCATTAAGTATTTTATTCTTTTTTACAACTTGGAGTGAATTAGTAACTAATTCTTTGTCTTTAGCTAATATTTTTATTTGAAGTTTGTCGTTTTTTAGTTTTTCAATTTCTTTTTCTAGTTTGTATTGTTCTTTACGTATTCTTGCTTCTTTCTCTAAATATAATCTGCGTTGTTCAATTGTTTCGTAATATTTGTTTTTGCGAATTTTAATTTTAACTCGATCACGAATAATACGAATCGTAGCTACAATTATTAATAAGTAAAAAATGTAAGCCAAAAAGTGTCTGTACCAAGGAGGAGAAATAGTAAAAGATAAGGTAGCTTCTTTTGAAATTATTCCGAAACCATTTTTGGTCTTTACCCTCATAGTATAATCTCCTTCTCTAAGATTGGTGTATTCTTTAATCGTTCCAGGAGTCCATTCGCTCCAATATTCATCAAAGCCTTCAAGTTTATAAGAATATTTTATGTTCTCAATGTTTTCATAAGTTGGTGTCGAAAATCGAAATTTTACATAGTTTGATTTATAGGGTATTGTTATATCAAAATCATCTTTATTATTTACTATAGTGTATGTTCCGCTTGGACTCGAAAAATTGCGGATAAAGACTTTAGGTAACTGATTAAAATCATTTGATAGTTTTGAATCGTAATGTGCTAAACCATCTGTAAGTCCTATAAATATATTGTTAGGATTTAGTGTGTTAATAGATAGATTATTGTACACTAAGTCTTCGGTAAGATTAAGAAAAGGTGCTATTCTATTACTATACGAATTATTAGATTTTTTTAATAAAACCCCAAGAGATTCGTTTGTTACATACCAAATATTGCCGTATCGATCTTCTTGAATTGTATTTGTTTGTGGAATTTTTCTGAAAACATTGGTTATTTTGTTATCTTTTTGAAAGGTTTTGTCGGTATAGGAGTACGTGTAAAAATGATTGTCTTTTTGGAAATAGACAATATTATTTATTCTTTGAATACTTGTAATTCCATTATCTGTACTTGAGAGTCTTTTGAATGTTTTTATAGAATTAAATTTATGCGCACTAGAGTCCAAACTCATCAAGTAAATAAGTTCATCTTTTTTTACCCAAATAGAGTTATTGGTATCAATTTCAAATTCTCCAACAGATTTATTAAAGCCGTCAATATGCTTTATAAATTTCCATTCGTTATTCTTTTTTTCAAATAAAGAGAACCCTTTGTAGTTAGAACCGATGATACTATTAGGTAGACTAGGGATTTTTTTAAAACTCCAATACCCAACATTATCTAATGTTTTTGTCGTTTTATCTGGGTTGATAATTATAGCACCCCTGTTATGTGCACAAAACAATTCATTATCAATAATTTGAACATTCCATGTTTGACCTGTAGTCCCTTTAATTAGTTCAAAATTATCTTCTTTAAATGGGGAATTCCAAGAATGATAAAACACTCCCTGATTTGTAGCAACAAATAGATTTTCTTTATGAACCGCTGTGGCATAAACAGTACTTAGGTTGTAGCTAAAACCAAAAAATGTAAAAGGAGAATTTTCATTTATAAATGCAATACCATTGTCAAGACCTAACCATAAGTTATTTTTATGGTCTATGTACGAGGCCAATACAGTATTGTTTTGCAATCCTTTTTTGCGATTGATATGTTGAATAATTTTTCCTTGAGGATTGCAAATAATAATCCCGTTTAAAACAGAATTAAGTGCGATGTAACTATTTTTTATTTTATATCCTCCTAAGCCACTATTCTTTTTTATGAAGTCATTGGCTTCAGTGTTCCATTGAACTAATTTTTGGTTTTCATAAATAAAAAGACCTTTGTCTAAAGTGGTAATGAGTAATTTTGTTTTTGATAAATTAAAAACACCCCATACTTCGGTATTATTTAATTCTGTTGTATTTTTTAAGGGGGTAATTTTTCCTTTATTGTATAGCATAAGACCTTTTGTAATATCTTGAAAATAAAGCGTATTGTCTGATAAGAATGAAAATTGAAATCGTGAGGGAGGCGTTAGTAATCGTAGTGTTTTTTTATTATATATATACGCTTTTTCAAATGATTGAAAGATTACTTCATTATTGTATAAGTGTATTTTCCAGATTATATCAATTGAATTTACCTGTTTTTTCTTCAAAAATCTAGACAATGAAAAATAAACTAATTTTCCATTTTTATTTGGTTTGAAATATCCAAATTCATTGTATCCTCCAACATAAATTTTTCCTGAAGAATCCGTCTTTACGGAACGAATAACAGATTTGTTAGGTAGTGTATATTTAGTCCAAACGGTTCCGTCATATTGAAAGAGCCCCTCATTATTTGCAAAATATAAATTATCGTCTTTGTCTTGATCAATATTCCAATTTTGTGTCCCTCCTTTATAATCAGATCTGATATAATTGCGTATTTCAGGTAGCCCAATATTTTTTACTTGTCCCAACACTAGCATAGTGTTAGAGAAAATAAAAAATAAGTAAATACAAATTTGTTTTGATTTAGAATACATAACCTATTTCTTAAGCTTGTTCATGCTAATTTATTGTGAAATTATAGATTGTAGTGGTATTTTTTAATTTTTATTTTTTGATTATAACATTTTTTATTTTTTATTAAATTGATAATCAGTATATTAATAAAATTTTGATGTGTTTTTGTAGTAACTAAAAATACGTTTTGATGTGTTTTTGTAAGGAATAAAAAAAATAAAAAATAAATTAATAGTTATAGTATTGCTTCAAATTACTAATTAATTAACCAAAATTTTAGAAAAATGAAATTAACGAAATTATTTATTTTTTGTTTTTTGTCATTCTTTTTCTCTATTTATGGACAAGCCCAAGATCTTGTTGTTAAAGGAAAAATTTATGACGAGAATGGTATTTCTGTTCCAGGAGCAACCGTTCTTATTAAAGGAACTAATAAAGCAACTACTTCAGATTTTGATGGTGTTTTTGAAATTAAAGCATCAAAAAATTCCGTATTGGTAATTAGTTTTATTGGATATACGACGGTTCAAGAATCTGTCAATGGGAGAGCCTCAGTTACTATTAAATTGAGATCTCAATCTCAGGATTTAAATGAAGTTGTAGTGGTTGGTTATGGAACTCAAAAGAAAAGTGTTGTTACAGGAGCTATATCTAGTGTAAAAGCAAAAGATTTAGAAAAAGTTCCTAATGGTAGAATTGAACAAACTTTACAAGGTAGAGTTTCTGGTGTTACCATTGCCGCTCAATCAGGTCAACCTGGAGCTGCTTCAACAGTTAGGGTAAGAGGATTAACCACTTTTGATACTTATGGGGGTAATAATCCTTTATGGGTAGTTGATGGTGTTATTGTGGATTCAGGAGGAATTGGTTTTGTTAACCAATCCGACATTGAGTCAATTGAAGTACTGAAAGATGCAGCATCTCTGGCTATCTATGGAGCACGCGCTGCTTCTGGGGTAATTTTAGTAACTACTAAAAAAGGGAAGTCAGGTAAAATTAGTGTCAATTATACAGGTTTTATGGGGGTTTCTGCTCCTGAAAAAACTTTAAAGTTGTTAAATGCTACACAATATGGGGCATTGATGAATGAAAAATCAGTTGCGGCAGGTGGACCAGTATTGTTTTCTAATTTATCAGCTTTAGGTAAAGGAACGGATTGGCAAAAAGAGATATTTAGTAATGATGCCATAAGGACTAATCACGAGGTTAGTTTTAGTGGAGGTAATGAAGTTTCTACTTTTTTTGCTTCATTTGGAGTTCAAGATCAAGAAGGAATTGTGTCTAAACCAATTTCTAATTTCAATAAGAAAAGTATTCGTCTAAACTCTACACACAATTTATCTAAGAAGATTCAAATTGGTCAAACTTTGGGTTACACGCATCAAAAAGGTGTAGGTCTTGGAAATACAAATAGTGAATTTGGTGGACCTTTAAGTTCAGCATTAAATCTAGACCCAATTACTCCGGTGGTTATTACAGATCCTATAGTGGCTAATTCTTCCATATATACAAATAATCCCGTATTTAGAGATGCTAATGGAAATCCTTATGGGATATCATCTTTAGTGGGCCAAGAAATGTCTAATCCAGTGGCTTATGTAAATACAAGATTAGGGAATTACAATTGGTCAGATGATTTTATTGGAAATGTTTTCGCAGAAATTAAACCAATAGATAATTTAAAAATTAAATCTTCAATGGGTGGTAAAATAGCCTACTGGGGAGATGAATCATTTACTCCAAAGTATTTCTTAAGCCCTACAGTATTAGCTTCTCAGAATAGTTTAGCAAGAGCTACCAACCAGACATTCGCTTGGAATATTGAAAATACAGCTTCTTATACCAAAAATATTGGTTCTCATGATTTTACAGTATTATTGGGGCAAGGTGTTTATGTAGATAATAATACTAGAGGATCTTATGTGGCTCATACTAATTTGCCAGTTAACGATTATAGAGAGGCCTCGTTTAATTTCCCTTTGCCAACAGCGCAACGTGTAGGAGCCTCTTATACTACACAGGAACATAGAGTAACTTCTTTATTTTCTCGTTTGAATTATTCCTATAATGAGAAGTATTTGTTTACAGGAATTGTAAGACGAGATGGATCTACCAATTTTGGTCCTAATAATAAATATGGATTTTTTCCTTCTTTCTCTGCAGGTTGGGTAGTATCAAAAGAAGGATTTTGGAAAGAAAATAATATTGTTAGCTCACTAAAAATTAGAGGCGGGTACGGAGTTACAGGTAATGATGCTATCGCTCCTAATGGTTTCTTAGCTTTAATTGATGGCGGTAGAAATTATACTTTTGGAAGTTCAGGGTCAACAATTTCTCCAGGAAATAGTCCAAGCGCGCCTTCGAATCCTGATTTGAAATGGGAAGAAACTTCTCAGTTGAATATTGGTTTTGATGCAAAATTATTTACAGATTTTACTCTTGCAGTTGAATATTATGATAAGAAAACAACAGGTATTTTACAATATGTTGACTTGCCAGGTTATGTTGGAGCTACCGGAAGCCCATTAGGGAATGTTGCTGATATGCAAAACAAAGGGGTTGAAGTAGAATTGGGTTACCGAAAAAAAATCGGAGATTTTAATTTCTCAGCTAACGGGAATGTTTCGTATCTTAAAAATGAGGTGACCTATTTAGGTCAAGGAAAAGAATTCATAACAAGTGGTGTTGCAGGATTCCAGTCAATGGGAGAAATAACAAGAACACAGGTAGGACAGCCGTATAATTCTTTTTATGGATTTAAAACAGCAGGAATTTTTCAGACGCAAGATGAAATCAACGCTTATAAAAACGGATCAGGTACTTTGATTCAACCTAACGCTCGTCCAGGTGATTTCCGCTGGACAGATACCAATGGCGATGGTACAATAACCAATGATGATAAACAATTTTTAGGAAGTCCATTACCTAAATTTACTTTTGGGTTGACCTTAAATTTAGATTATAAAGGATTTGATTTAATGGCATTTGCTCAAGGTGCTACTGGAAGTAAAATTTTTCAAGGAATAAGACGTCTAGATATCTTGAATTCAAATTATCAAACAGAAGCTTTGTCTCGTTGGACAGGACCTGGAACTTCAAATACTTATCCTAGATTAACCAACAATGACACAAATGGTAATTTTGGTAATTCATCTGATTTCTATTTAGAAAAAGGAGATTATGTAAGACTTAAAGTGGTACAATTAGGGTATGCTTTACCAACAAGTTTAGTGAACAGATTTGGAGCACAAAAAGTGCGTTTTTACATAACAGGAGAAAATATAGTAACCTTAACAAAATATACAGGATTTGACCCTGAAATTGGAGGGAATATTTTTGGAGTTGATAGGGGGTATTACCCACAAGCACGTACGTTTATGTTTGGAGCACAAGTTCAGTTTTAATACAAATTAAATTATGAAAACAATAAATTATAAATTATCATCTATTGCCGCAGCAATAGTTGTATTGTTGAGTTCCTGCTCTAAAGATTTTTTAGAAGTGGAGCCAAAAGGAACTAGCCTGGAGAATAATTATTATCAAAACCAAGAGCAAGCCTTTGCGGGTTTAGTTGCTGTGTATGATATTATGAGAAAAAATTCTGGTGGTTTTGAGAATATGATTACGATGATGAATGCAGGTTCTGATGATCATTATGCTGGAGGAGGAGGTGCAACAGATGGTGCTGGAATACAAGGATTCTCAAATTATACTTTAAATCCCAACATTATGCCATCTAGTTTTTGGAATGATCATTACCAAGGAATTTTCAGAGCCAATTATTTGCTTACAAAATTACCAGATGTCCCAATGGATGCTGCTTTAATAGATCGTTATACAGCAGAGACTAAAGCATTGCGTGCTAATTATTATTTTAATTTAGTACGTATGTTTAGGAATATTCCTTTGATTACTGTGCCCATGTCGTCATCAGAGTTTTATACTGTAACACAAGCAACACCAGCAGCAGTATATGCACAAATTGAGAAAGACTTGACAGAAGCTATTGCTAGTCCTAATTTACCTGCAACAGTTTCTTCAACTGAGTCGGCTCGTTTTACAAAAGGTGCTGCTCGTGCGTTGTTAGGTAAAGTATATTTATATCAAAATAAAAACACTTTAGCAGCAACTGAATTGGCTGCAGTAAATGGTACGCCAGGAGGAACTAGTCAATATGGGTATAGACTTTTGAGCAATTTTGCTGATTTATGGACCGTTAATAATAAGTTCAATACGGAGTCTATTTTAGAAGTTGCTCATACTAATGCTTCTAGTATAGGTTGGGAAAATTGGGGTAACGGAATAGATGAAGGAAATTCAGTTAATGTAATGTGTGGACCTAGAACGTACGCTAAGATTGCTTCTGATGCACCTGATTTACCTTCGGGCTGGAGTTTCAATGTGTTTACTCAAGATTTCTATGATTTTATAAAATTAGATCCACGATTTGCAGCTACTGTATTGGATATGAAAGACTTGCAAACAAGAGGTAAAGCATCTTATATTGGAGGATATCAAGATACAGGTTATTTTTTAAATAAATTTATTCCAAGACGCTCTGATGTAACTACGGGAACTGGTGAGCCGGTATTGAATTACCGACAAAATTCCTATGTCATTCGTTTAGCAGATACTTATTTAATGGAAGCTGAAGCATTAGGAGGAACTGGAGCAAGAGCACAAGCATTATTAGATGCTGTTAGAGCTCGAGTAGGTCTTGCAAGTACGCCAGTTTCATTAGCTGCGATAAAGGCAGAAAGAAGAGCGGAGCTAGCTGGAGAAGGACATCGTTTCTTTGATTTAGTTCGTTGGGGTGATGCTACTACTAAATTAGCAGCTAGAGGTTTCAGAGCTAATAAAAATGAAGTTTTTCCAATTCCGTATAAAGAATTACAAAACACCAAATTAGTTCAGAATCCTGGATATAATTAATTAAAATATGAAAGTTATGAAAAATTTAAAAATAGTATATAGTTTAATATTACTAGTGTTCTTAGCTATAGGTTGTTCTGTTCCAGACGGTATAGATTCGGATATAAGTGCTGTAAATTCTATCAAAGACCCTAAATCTGTTTCTGTTTTAGCTTTAATTACACAAGATAATACAGGAAAAGTAACCTTGATTCCGAGGGGGGAAGGTGCTACTAGTTTTGAAATCGAATATGGAGATGGTACAACTACTGTAGCTAAAGTCATAGCTGGCGGTAGTACAGTTCATATCTATCGAGAAGGAGTGTACAAAGTTAAAGTAACTGCAATTGGATTATCTGGAAAGAAAACAGTTGCAGAACAAGAAATAAATGTCTCTTTTAGAGCACCAGAAAATTTAGTTGTTACAATTGAAAATGACAGGGTTGTTTCTAAAAAAGTAAATATTAGAGCTACAGCTGATTTTGCCTTGTTTTACGATGTTTATTTTGGGGATGTGCCTAATGAAGTACCTACTCAAGTTAATAATGGAGATTCTGTTTCGCATGTTTATGCTTCAGCGGGAACCTATACAATAAAAATAGTTTCAAAAAGTGGTGCTATTCGTACAACCAATTATCAGGAAGATTTTGTGGTTACTGCAATTCTAGCTCCTACCTCGGCAGCTCCAACTCCACCTAGCAGACAAGCTGCTGATGTTGTCTCTATTTTTAGTGATTCCTATACAAATATTACTATAAACGAATGGAATCCAGGATGGGGACAATCAACGATTTTGACAAATGTTACTGTTGGAGCAAATAATACTATTAAATATAGTTTACTTAACTATACAGGAATTGTAACCGACTATAGCAATCCGACCAATTTGTCTGCTATGCAGTATGTACATTTTGATTATTGGACACCTAACGCAACAAGTTTAGGTTTCAAAATAGTGAATACAAGTCAACCAGCTGGTCCAACTAAAGAATCGCAAGTTGATTTGTCATCAATTACCCTTAATAATTGGGTGAGCGTAGATATTCCGTTAGCTGATTTCACAACCAATAAATCTGCAATAACACAAATGTTATTTGCGTCTTCTGGGGGTACTGTATTTATTGACAATCTTTATTTTTACAAAAATCCAACTCCTGCTTCAGGTATAGAAGGGACTTGGAAATTAGCGACAGAAGCTGGAGCTCTAGGTGTTGGACCTGCTCCAGGAGATAAAAGCTGGTGGTCTATTGATGCCGCTGGAGTGACGGCAAGAGCATGTTATTTTGATGATACTTATGTATTTGGTTCTAATGGTTCTTTCAGGAATATTTTAGGGAGTACTACTTGGCTTGAAAGTTGGCAAGGTACTTCAGATGCTTGTGGAACACCAGTTGCACCTCATGATGGATCAGCTTCTGCTACTTATGTTTATGATGCTACTGCTCATACAATTACAATTAATGGTACAGGAGCCTATTTAGGACTTCCAAAAGCCACTAATACAGGGGAATTGCCAAATGTTTCTGTTCCAAATTCTAGAGTTTATTCTGTTCAACTGTCAAATGGGAATAACACTATGGAGTTAAAAATTGAATCAGGAACTGGTGTTTGGTGGTATTTCAAACTGGTAAGAGTTTAATTTCTAAAAAATACAAAAATGAAAAATATATTATATAAAATAACGTTTGTTATTTCATTGCTTTTGTTTACCAATTGCACAGTAGAAAAATATGAGTTAGGGGAATTAAATGCACCTTCAAATGTTGCGGTTGCTGTTACTATTGCAGGTAAAACGACTGCAACTCCTAATGGAGATGGGTCTGGAGATGTGACATTTACAATTTCTGGGGATAATATTTTAGCTTCAAAAATCGATTTTGATGCAAACAATGCTTTAGATTTAGTAGCTGTTAATAATGGGAAAATTACGAAGAAATACACCACTCTTGGTTTGAATACGTATACGGTAACCGTTATTGCATATGGTCCTGGAGGAACTTCTACTACAGTAACTACTGATGTTACGGTAAAAAGTGATTTTACACCAAATCCTGCTATAGTTACCGCATTGACTAATAATACTTCTAAAACTTGGGTAGTTGACAAGTCAGTTCCAGGTCACTTTGGAGTGGGTCCTTGGACAGGGTCTTCAGGCCCTGATTGGTGGTCTGCTAATGTAGATGAAAAAGTAAGTTGCTGTAATTGTTTTTACACGTCAACTTTTACTTTTACAAAAGCTTCAGCAACATCATATACTATTCAAGTAGCTTGTCCTGATGGAGCTTTTACTAAAACAGGTGCGTTAACCACTTTACCTGGAATCCCATCTTCTGGTGCAGAAGGATGTTATTCTTATGGGGGAGGTTCAGGAGCGTTTAGCTTTATTCCGTCTAGTACAGGAATTGCGGCGACTACACCATCAACTCAAACAAGTATTTTATTATCTGGAGTTGATACTTTCATTGGTTATGGCGCACTTCAAAAAGAGTATGAAATTTTAGTTATTAATGCAAATTATATGTATTTGAGAGTGCAGGGTACTGAAACAGGAAATGCATGGTACTTGAAGTTAAAACCAGCACCATAAATAAATTAAATAGCTACCAGACTTAGATTTCTAAGTCTGGTAGATTAAAATTTTAGATAAAATGGGAGATTATCCAAATAAATTTCAAAAATATAAGATTATGTTAAGTGTTTTCGTGTCTGCTTTTTTATTTTTTTCTTGTAGTGGAGATAACGGAGGCACAACTGGAGGCGAGACAATTACAAAACCAACAAATTTGACTGTTGTTGCCACACCTGTTGGGGTTTCAACTCAAAATCCAAATGGAGATGGTAGTGGGACAGTAAATTTTACTATATCTGCAACTAATGCTACTTCATATAAAGTCGCTTTAGGGGATGGTGAAACAAGGGAAACTTCTTCGGGAACCTTATCATATACTTATAATGTTTCAGGAATCAATAGTTATACTGTTTATGTTTCGGCATATAATGGGGCACAATTTGTAAGTACTTCCATTCCAGTAACCATTTATGTAGCTCCTAAGGCGATATGGTCAGATGAATTTAATGTAGATGGAGCTCCTGATGCTACAAAATGGGCTTATGATATTGGCACTGGTGATTGGGGATGGGGTAATAATGAAGCACAATTTTATACGAGTAGAGCTGATAATGTTAAGGTTCAAAATGGAGTATTGAAGATAATTGCTCAACGAGAAAATTACAGTGGGAGTAATTACACTTCAGCACGTATAAAAACACAAGGTAAATTTACTTTTAAATATGGTAGAGTTGAGATGAGAGCAAAGTTGCCATCTGGAGGAGGGACTTGGCCTGCTTTATGGATGTTAGGAAATAATATTACAACAGCGGGGTGGCCTGCATGTGGCGAAATTGATATTATGGAGCATTTAGGGAATCAACTGAATAAAATTTATGGGACTCTACATCATCCAGGTCATTCAGGAGGAAATGCAGATTCGAGAACGCTTGATATTACAAATGCTACTTCAGAATTTCATATTTATGCTCTTGATTGGAGAGCCGATGCTATTAAGTTTTATGTAGATAATCAGTTATTCTACACTTTTACTAATACTTCTTCATTACCTTTTAATCAGAATTTTTTCTTGATTATTAATTGCGCTATGGGAGGAAATTTCGGTGGAACTATAGATCCTAATTTCGTTTCCTCTACCTATGAAGTAGATTATATTAGAGTTTTTAATTAAATGGTTTATAAACCTTAAGAGTTCTTCAAAAAAAGCTTTTATTTGTAAGTTGGATAAAAGCTTTTTGAAGAATATTTTGGTATATATGAAAAAAATAATGGTACTTATTGGATTGATTTTTTGTACTATTGTACACAGTCAGTCCATCAAAATGATGACGTATAATATCCGTTTAGATGTGGCGTCTGATGGAGTAAATGCTTGGCCTTTACGAAAAGATTTCTTTGCTTCACAAATTCAATTTTATGAACCTGATATTTTAGGGGTTCAAGAAGCAATGCCTCATCAAGTGATAGATTTAGAACAATCACTTCCTCAGTATAGTCAAGTAGGAGTAGGACGTGAAGGAGAAGGTAAAGGAGAATCTTCCAATATATTTTATAAAAACAGCAGATTACGTGTGTTGACAGCAAATACCTTTTGGCTTTCAGCTACTCCACAAGAAATTTCCAAAGGCTGGGATGCGGCTTGCCATCGAGTTTGTACGTATGCCCTTTTTCAAGACATAATAACTAGAAAAATATTTTGGGTTTTTAATACGCATCTGGATCATATTGGGGACCAAGCAAGAACTAAAGGTATTGCCTTAATTCTTTCTAAGATTAAAGAATTAAATACCAAGAATTATCCAGTATTTTTTATGGGAGATTTTAATTCGGAACCACAAGAGGATAGGATAATATCACTTAAAACACAAATGGATGACACTCGAGATATCGCAATACAGAAACCATTTGGTCCAATAGGGACATTTAATAATTTTGAACATAATCTCTCAGTGACAAAACGAATAGATTACATTTTTGTTTCTAAAAAAGCTAATCTAGTGATACAGAAATACGCTGTTTTAAGCGATTCGAATGCGTTAAAGTATCCGTCAGATCATCTGCCTGTTTTTGTAGAGGTAGTTTTTAATTCTAAAAAATAATTACGATGTCAGTAAGAAATAAAAATTTTTATCTTTTGCCACTACTAGCACTTGTTTTGTATAGTTGTTCTTCTACTTTGAATGTTGTTGATAAAAATTATTCGGCAAATTCTTCGTTAACCAAAAAGAGGGTTGATTTTTGGTTGACAAATCCTAACCAATCTGCTTATTTGCAAAAACAAAAAGAGTCATTAGTTTTTGGTACCAATTATAATGCTTATCCTACGATTACAGTTGATGAAAATCAAATCTATCAGGATGTTGATGGTTTTGGTTTTACCTTAACTGGAGGTAGCGTACAAGCAATTACTATGTTAGATGCTCCAAAAAGAAGGGCACTTTTACAGGAATTATTCGGGAAGAATGAAAATTCAATTGGAATAAGTTATTTGAGACTTAGCATTGGTGCTTCTGACTTGAATGAATTTCCTTTTACGTATGATGATGTGCTTTTGGGGCAAACAGATGTCGCGATGCAACAATTTAGTTTGTCTCCAGATAAAACTACTGTAATCCCAATGCTGAAAGAAATTTTAGCGATTAATCCAGAGATAAAACTATTGGCAACACCTTGGTCTGCACCTACTTGGATGAAAACTAACAATGCTTTCATAGGAGGTAGTTTGAAAACAGAATTTTACGAAGCGTATGCTAATTATTTTGTGAAGTACATTCAAAAAATGCAAGAGGAAGGAATTATAATAACTGCTATTACACCCCAAAATGAACCGCTACATCCTGGGAATAACCCCAGTATGTATATGACGGCTTTAGAACAAGCCGATTTTATTAAGAATCATTTAGGGCCAGCTTTTGCTAAAGCTAATTTGAAAACCAAGATTATTATTTACGATCATAATTGTAATAAACCAGAATATCCTTTGACAATTTTGAACGATGTAGGTGCCAATCTTTATGTGGATGGGTCTGCTTTTCATTTGTACGAAGGTGATATTAGTGCTTTATCTTCTGTTCATGATGCCTATCCTAACAAAAATGTTTATTTTACAGAACAATATACAGGAATATCAGGTACTTTTGAGGGAGATTTAAAATGGCATTTAAAAAATGTAATTATTGGTTCTATGCGTAATTGGAGTAAAACTGCATTTGAGTGGAATTTGGCTAATGATGCTAACTTTAGACCCTATACACCCGGTGGATGTTCCACTTGTAAAGGGGCATTGACAATTAATGATTCAGAAAATTTTCAAAGGAATGTTGGGTATTACATTATTGCACATGCTTCTAAATTTGTTCCCTCGGGTTCTGTTAGGATTGCTTCAGAACAACATAAAGATCTAAACACGGTTGCCTTTAAAACTCCACAAGGAGACAAAGTGTTAATCGTGGAGAATGATGGTGGTGTTGCTCAACTATTTAATATTAAAAATAAAGGAAAGTGGGTTACAGTTGCTTTAGAGTCAGGTGCTGTAGCTACTTTTGTTTGGTAATCAATAAAATTGTAATTATGAAATATAAATTAATTGTTTTAGCAGGTATTTTAACCTTGTGTACCGAAGTCGTTTTTGCTCAGCAAAAAACAATCGATCAAAGAGTAGAGTTATTATTGAAACAAATGACGTTACAAGAAAAAATAGGACAATTAAACCAATACACAGGTAATAATCAAGCTACGGGTCCAATAACAATAAATCCTAATAAAGAAGCCGAAATTAAAGGAGGATTAATTGGTTCAATGTTAAATATTGTTGGAACTAAGTACACACGTCAATACCAAGAATTGGCGATGCAGTCTCGACTAAAAATCCCATTGTTATTTGGACAAGACGTGATTCATGGATATAAAACAACTTTTCCAATTCCTTTGGCTGAGGCAGCAAGTTGGGACTTAGAAGCCATTGAGTTAAGCGCTCGAATAGCAGCACAAGAAGCGTCTGCTAGTGGGATTCATTGGGTATTTGCTCCTATGGTGGATATATCTAGAGATCCTCGTTGGGGACGTGTGATGGAAGGAGCTGGAGAGGATACCTATTTGGGTTCTAAAATAGCTTTTGCTAGAGTAAAAGGGTTTCAAGGAAACCTAGGAGATACAAATTCGGTAATGGCTTGTGTTAAACATTTTGTAGGCTATGGAGCAGCTGTTGGTGGTAGAGATTATAACTCCGTAGATATGAGCGATAGAATGCTTTGGGAAACTTATTTGCCTCCATTTAAGGCTGCTTTAGATGCTGGAGCTGCTACTTTTATGAATTCATTTAATGATTTGAATGGTGTGCCAGCGACAGGGAATAAATTCTTGCAAAGAGATATTCTTAAGGGCAAGTGGAATTTTAAAGGATTTGTTGTTTCAGATTGGGGCTCTATTGGCGAAATGGTCAATCATGGAAATGTGAAAGATAGTAAAGAGGCTGCACAATTAGCGATAACAGCAGGGAGTGATATGGATATGGAGAGTAATTCCTATCGTTATAATTTAGCTCAATTAGTACAAGAGGGTAAAGTTGATATTGCTTTGATTGACGATGCTGTAAAACGAATTTTGCGTAAAAAGTTTGAATTAGGGTTGTTTGAAGATCCTTATAAGTATTCGAATCCAAAACGTGAAGACAAAGAACTAAATAATCCGATACATCGTAAAATAGCAAGAGATATAGCGGTTAAAAGTATTGTTTTGTTGAAAAACGAAAAACAACTTTTGCCTTTATCTAAAGATGTGAAAAAAATTGCATTCATTGGCCCGCTAGTGAAAGAGCACAAACAAAACATGGGATTTTGGTCAGTAGAATTACCAGAAGTAGATTACGATAAATACATTGTTTCTCAATGGGAGGGGTTACAAAATAAAGCGGGGAAAAACACACAACTTTTATATGCTAAAGGATGTGAAATAGACGGAGACAATAAAGAGGGCTTTGCTGAGGCTATAGCAGTTGCAAATCAAGCAGATGTTGTAGTTGTGAGTATAGGCGAACGTAGAGACATGAGTGGAGAGGCTAAAAGTAGAAGTAGTATTCGTATTCCAGGAGTTCAAGAAGAGTTGGTTCAAGCACTTCAAGCTACCGGAAAACCTGTAGTGGTTTTAATAAATGCAGGTAGACCACTTATCTTTAATAAAATAGCAGATACTGCTCCTGCTATTTTATATACTTGGTGGTTAGGTACCGAAGCAGGAAATGCTATTGCAGATGTGCTGTTTGGAGATTATAATCCTTCGGCTAAATTGCCTATGACTTTTCCAAGAGATGAAGGACAATTGCCAATATATTATAATCATTTTAATACCGGTAGACCTGCTCCAAATGAAACAACAACTAATTACGTCTCAGCTTATATTGATTTGAAGAATAGCCCAAAATACCCTTTTGGATATGGATTAAGCTATACTACTTTTCAATATTCAGATTTGCAAGTAAGTAAGAACAAAATAAGCAATTCTGAAAACATTGAGGTTTTGTTTAATTTGACTAATTCAGGTAAGTATGCTGGTGATGAGGTGGTGCAATTGTATTTAAGAGATAGAGTAGGCTCGGTAGTACGTCCTATAATTGAATTGAAAGATTTTAAAAAGATACATTTGAATGCCGGCGAAACAAAAAAAGTTCAGTTTCTTATTGACAAGGAAAAATTATCTTTTTACAATGAAAAATTAGAATGGACAACAGAACCTGGTGAATTTGATGTGATGATTGGTTCTTCTTCGTCAGATATTCGATTGCGTTCGGTGATAGAGCTTTTAAATTAAAAAAAAAGACAAGAAGTAGCTCGATTATTAATAGAAATCAATATATTTGGAAGGAAGCTTTTTGAACTTTTATAGAAGACTAAAAAGTATTGACTCAATTCAAATTCCTAATAAGCTTGTAGTTATGACATCATTAGGAGAGGTACTATGAAGAGAGAACTTAATTAGAGGTTGCTGTAAGCAGCCTCTTTTTTTGTTTGTATCAATACTCTTAGTCTATAATAGCCAGCTTTACAATTAATGTGTAATTTTGACGCAATGTACGTATTTTATTGTTTTTGACATCAATTTGGAGCATAATTTTTTTGAATCGAATTTTGTGAACTATCTTTAAAATAGTATATTCGTCAAATTCATTAGTAAAATGAATAATTAGTAACAGTGAGAAATAATAGAATTGAATAAATGTTAAAAGAAGTTCTAGCTAATAAAGAAAACTACCAGCCAGGTCTATCCATTGATTGTGTAATTTTTGGGTTTCATGATAATCAACTTAAAGTATTATTAATTAAAACAAAGTATAGCGATAAATGGGCTTTGCCAGGAGGATTTGTTCGTATTGATGAGAGTATTGATGATGGAGCTGTAAATGTATTGCAAGGGCGTACAGGGTTACAAGGAATTTTCCTTAGACAGTTCGCTACCTTTGGTCAGGTAAATAGGAATCCCGTTGAATTTAGTGATGGTGTATTGGCATTTTATCAAATACCATTAGCAGAGGCTCAATGGTACAGGAATCGTTTTGTTACCGTTGGATATTATGCATTAGTCGATTTTTTACAAGCTGTGCCACAACCTGAGGGGAACAACGAAATAGTAGAGTGGATTGATTGTAATGCGGTTCCAGAGTTAATTTTAGACCATAAAGAAATCTTTGATAAGGCGCTTGAAACCCTTCGAATGGAGTTGAATTTAGTACCTGTAGGGTATAATTTATTACCAGAAAAATTTACTATTCCTGAGTTGCAACGACTATATGAAACTATTTTGGGTAGAAAATTAGATCGTCGTAACTTTCTTCGAAAAATAACTTCAATTGGGATTTTGACCAAATTAGATGAGAAGAAAAGTAATGTAGCTCACAAAGCACCTAACTTGTATTCGTTTGATAAAGAACGATACGAAGAAGTTTTGAAAATAGGTTTGCACCAAGGTTGGTAAAACCATATTGAATATTTTAAAAAGGGTTGTCTGTAAAGACAACCCTTTTTTATTTAATCTAGTAATTGATTTAACATATTTTTTTGGACTCACTATTTTTTTATTTGTTTTAATATAGGAAATACTTTTTTTAGTATATTTCAATTCGATTTGTATAAAATAAAAGGGAATCAAAAGTATAAGGGATGCAACAAGCAGAAAAGTTATCAAAATTAAAAAAGTTCTTGGATGAGCATAAAATTACCGACTCCAATTTCCAATTACGCATGGGGGCTAATTTTCCTATTATAACCGATTTATTTCAACAATTATATGCTGATAGTCCATTCGGAGCGCAAGCTTTCCAAGACTTGTTGATTACTTTGTCCAAGCATTTTGAGGAGCGATCTGCTTATCAAAAAGAACGTGATTTAGATCGTGTGGCGCATCCTAATTGGTATTCGAGTGAGAAAATAGTGGGAATGATGCTGTATGTGGATCTTTTTAATCAAGATTTCAACGGACTGAAAGAAAAAATACCTTATTTCAAAGATTTAGGAATTAATACCATTCACTTGATGCCTTTTTTGGATGTGCCTGAATTTGAAAATGACGGAGGTTATGCTGTACGTGATTATCGCAAAGTGAATCCAAAGTTTGGGACTATGGTCGATTTTGAATCTTTGGTGGCTGAATTCCAAAAGAACGACATGAATTTGGTTATGGATTTTGTTTTGAATCATTGTGCATCTGAACATGAATGGGCAGTGGAAGGGAGCAAGGGACATCCTAAATACAAAGACTTTTTCTATTTTTTTCCAGACCGAACTTTGCCAGATGAATACGAGAAAACAATGACTGAGATTTTTCCAGATACAGCACCTGGAAACTTCAGTTACTTGCCCGAGAGTAATCAATGGGTGATGTCTTTATTTTATGGCTATCAATGGGATTTGAATTATAAAAACCCAATGGTTTTAGTCGAAATGATTGATACAATGTTGTATTGGTCTAATAAAGGAATTGATATTTTTCGTTTGGATGCGGTGGCTTTTATGTGGAAAGAAATTGGAAAATACAATCAGAACCTACCCGAAGTTCATATTTTATTACAACTCTTTAAATTGTGTGGACAAATTGTAGCACCAGGTGTAGCGTATATTGCTGAAGCAATTGTACAACCCGAAGAAATTATCAAATATTTTGGTGAAGGAATTGCTGCAGGAGACGAATGCGATATTGCTTACAATGCAAATTTTATGGCATTGAGTTGGGAAGCTATGGCTACGCGAAGTACCGAACTGATAAAAAAATCAATGAAGGCTGTTCCTGCCAAACCTCGCAATACCACTTGGATTAATTATGCGCGTTGTCACGATGATATTGGGTTAGGATTTGATGATGAGTTAGTGCAACATTTAGGGTTGGATAGCCTAGCGCATCGATTGTATATTTTGCAGTATTTCTGTGACGGATTCAATGGAAGTGCAGCACTAGGTCAGCGATTTATGACTGAACCTGAAACAGGAAAAGCACGAATATCAGGTTCGTTAGCAGCGCTCTGTGGTCTTGAGAAAGCGGTTGCTGAAAATAATGAGAGGGAAATAGAATTAGCAATTAAGCGCATTAATTTACAACATGCAATTATATTGTCTTTGGGTGGTTTGCCAATGATTTATAGTGGTGATGAGATAGCGACACCTAATAACTATGCTTATTTAGATGACGAAAGTAAAAAGTATGATAATCGCTGGTTGCACCGTTCTCCGATGAATTGGGAAGTAGTGTCAAAATTAAACTCTTCTAATTTTGTGCCGACTCAAGTGTGCAATCAGTTAAAGAAATTAATTGCGATTAGAAAACAAACTTCTGCTTTTTCAGATGAAAATGATTTACAATTTTTAGACTGTGCCAATAGTCATTTATTAGTGTATAAGAAAACAGCTGTTTCAAGAGAAGAAGTATATGTAATTGCTAATTTTTCTGAATTTGATACGGTTTTTGAGAAAGCTATTTTTGGAACAAATGAGTATACTGAGCTTCACGACTTAATTACAGATAGTCGAGTAGCGATTCATCAAAGTACTTTTATAAGTGCCTATGATGTCTTGTGGTTAAAGGCATAAAAAAAGCTCCGATTTGGAGCTTTTTTATTGTATTCTGTTATTTCTTATAGGCTTTTCACCACTCCAGAATCGCTATATTGAATTGAAAATTCGTGTGTTGTAAGATTAGCATTCAGTTGAGCAAAATCTTCTCCGTTTCTCCAAATTAGATTCAATTCATTTTCAGCAGATGCTATAAATTCTAAAGTTCCTGAAAAGGCTTTAGACGTATTGCGTAGACGTAGCATGTCCAATTGTTGTAACACCACTTCTTTTTTCAGTCCTTCTTGAATATTTTCTAAGCTTAATGTAGTTCGGTTGATTTCTTTGTGCCCGTCTTTACCTGCTTTTTCCACACCTGCATAATCATTGGCACCCGCAAAAATATCCAAATACCAAATTTGAGGGATACCCGGCATAAAAAGTTGGATCGCTCTAGCTAATACTAATTTTTGTTCATTTTCGCCCAAAGCACTAAAATAGGTTGCGTTAACTTGGTAATACGAGATTTTCTTACCGTCGGCACCGTATAAGTTCTTTACCAAACCACCACGTTCTATGATAAGAGCCATCAAGTCTTCGATTTCAGTATCTTCTAACAATCCTTTTTGGTACACTCCATTTACTTCTTTTCCTTTCAAGTCCAGAACAGGAATTCCATCGTGACAACCTAGCATGTTTACTGTTTTCAATCCTTTGGTAATAATGTCATTAGCCCAAGTCAAAAGTGCTTTGTTAGTTCCTTTTTCAATAGCATGAATACACAATCCTGGCAAGAAGAAATCATAAATAGCATAGCCTTCTTTGGCTACTTCTTCGTGTAAATGCAAGCCGTATTCGGCGTGAATTTCAGGTAATAATTCCAAGTTGTTTCTTTGGGCTATTTCATTAATTCGTGCCAAATACTCCCAAGTGCCAGGCTTGTTGAAAAAATTACTTTCACCAATAGCTTTGTGTAAATAAGCAAAAGCATCTAAGCGTAGAATTTGTCCGCCGTAACTTGCTACTTTAGCCAAAACGTCTTCGTAAAATTCCCAAACTAATGGCGATTGAGCATTCACGTCCATTTGTCCTAAATACTCGCGTTTGTTGTTTGCGATTTTCAGAACTTCGGCATGGAGTTGTGCATTGCTGCCTAAATCAAGACTTTGAATGTCTTGGTTTTCGTCAATAGCACTATTTATTTTTTCGCAAATAGTATTTGCTTCTTCGGTAGTAATATTGAGTGATTGTAAATCAGAAACAGTTATTTTTTGAAACGTTATTTTTTGGTAAAAAGTGTTCCAATACGGTCTTTCCTGTCCGTCAGGAAATACAATTTTCAGGATTGGTAATCCTGATTTTCGCATGAACAGTTTGTCTAAATATTCTTTATTAGGAATAATTACACCGTCTTCTCCAAGTGTTCCATTGCCTTTCCAGAACTCGTTCCAATCAATGAAAAAGTCTTTGAATTTTGATTGATCTCCATTAGCAATCAAATCTTTGAATTGAGGGGACGCTACCGATAAATGATTTAAAACGATATCAAATTTCAATTGGATATTCAATTCTTTTAAAGCTTCGATATCTTGTTTGGATACTAATTCCTCGTTGATGTCGTAATTGATTATGGAGAACCCTCTATCTAGATCACTATTGAAAAATGTTGGCAATACATAAAAAAGTGAAAAAGCATTCTTGAATTCTGGCAGTTGCAGCATTTTTACAATGTCATTTAAATTGTGTCCAATACTGTCTGGATAAGCGTTTAACATTACGCCATTAGAAATACTTTTTTGAGTTGAGTTTGATGACATGTTTTAGTATGTTGTGTGTTGTTTTATTTTAAGAAGATTAATAGTTTCCAACTAATTTAATGATGCCAAAGTTAGTAATAAAAAACACGAACTTAAAGCTGTGAATTTGAATTACTACAAAAAGAGTAATTAGCGTGCAAAAAAATACTCCTCGCTGGTGCCGTACACTATTTAATTTCCCGGCAGCACCCATCGCGTCTTCTTAACTCGTGCGGCCCCGCTATTCGCGCTACACGGTAGCTTGCTACTATCGGGGCTAGAATACCCGTTTATTTTTCAGTACTCAAAAAAAAGGGAGACATACAGCCTCTCCTTTTGTAAAATAATTTGACTTAAGTATTGATGATCAAAATAATGGCTTAATCATTTTAAGCCATTACTAATATTGATACATTACCAGTTTTTTAAGATTTTAATTTAGTAATCTTTTACAAATTGTTTAGCTTGATTACGCTCAGGATTATCAGGAAGATATATTATATCAATACTATCATATTTAACTAATTTATAATCATCATAAAATCCCTCATAAAGTTTGTTGTTTATTTTGAATCTATAAAATCCTCTTATCGTTCCTTTTGAACCAACACCTTTGACTTCATATAAATAAGCTTTCGTTTGTTTACCATCGTTACGTAATTCAGAAATTCTCATTTCAGGTCTAATACCTATATACCAAAACATTAGTAAAATAATTATAGTCCATATTATTCTACTTTTATGTCGATTCAAAAGACTTAAACTAATTTCCATTTGCTTTATCTTCTTTTCTTTTTACAGTTTCAGTTGCCCGCCTATTAATTCAATCTCCGCTACACTAAATTTACAAACTTTGAGCTAACTCAAATGTAATCAAAATTTTTTCCAATAGGCACAAAAAAAAACTCCTTAATTTCTTAAGGAGTTTTTATCGGTGGGCGATGAGGGGTTCGAACCCCCGACCCCCTCGGTGTAAACGAGGTGCTCTGAACCAGCTGAGCTAATCGCCCGATTGCAATTTGCAAATTTTCATTCCCTTATTGCGAGTGCAAATATACAGCTGTTTTTTGTATTTGCAAGAAAAAATCAAAAAAAATTATAAAATTTCTGCAACTACAAAAGTGCTTCCGCCTACATAGATGAAATCCATCTCTTGGGCATTTTCTTTTGCTTTGGCGTAAGCTGCTGAAACAGAATTATATATTTTCCCGTTGAGGCCAAATGAGCTGGCTTTTTTATGCAAAATGGCCGCTTCAAGTCCACGTGGAATATTTGGTTTGCAAAAATAATAGTGTGCGTTTTTTGGAAATAAAGGGAGTACTTCGTCCAAATCTTTGTCATTTACTACGCCTAAAACAAAATGTAAGTGATCAAAAGGCTCTTTTTGAATTTGATTTAGAACAATAGTAAGGCCATGAGTATTGTGTGCCGTATCGCAAATTATTGTTGGAGATTCACCAAGTTGCTGCCAGCGTCCTTGAAGGCCTGTATTTTTAACGACTTGGGATAATCCTTGCTTCCAATGATTTTCGTTAGTTTGGAAAGCAGTATGTTGATTTAAAACAGTGAGAGTCTGAATCACAGTTTTCTTATTCTGCACTTGGTAATCGCCAATCAAGTCAGAGGGGTAGGTAGTGGTAATCAAATCAGAGGCAAAATAGAGGTCACTTTGATTGGCTTTGGCTGTAGCCAAAAAAACAGGCTGGGTTTCGGGAGTATATTCACCAATGACTACTGGAATAGTAGGTTTGATGATACCTGCTTTTTCGGTTGCAATAGCACTCAACGTGTTGCCCAAGAACTGCGTGTGATCTAAACCAATATTCGTAATTACCGAAACCAAAGGCGTAATACTATTAGTGGCGTCCAATCTTCCGCCCATGCCGACTTCAATAATAGCGATGTCTGTTTTTTCTTTGGCAAAATAATCAAAAGCCAATCCAACGGTCATTTCGAAGAAACTCATATCATTGGCTTCAAAAAACGATTGGTGTTGGTTGACGAAATCACAAACAAAGTCTTCGGAAATCATGGTGCCATTAATTTTGATGCGCTCTCTAAAGTCTTTGAGGTGCGGCGAGGTGTACAAGCCTACTTTGTATCCTGCTTCCTGAAGAACAGAGGCCAACATGTGCGAACAAGAACCTTTACCGTTAGTTCCCGCTACATGAATGCATTCCAATTGGTTTTCGGGATGCCCCAAATAATCCATGAGCAAATGAACGTTGGTCAAGTCTTTTTTATATGCCGAAGCGCCTTGAAGTTGGTACATCGGGAGTTGGTTAAAGAGCCAATTTAATGTTTCGGGATAGTTCATTTTTTTTGAAAAAAAGTAATTGTTTAAAATATTTTTCGATTTTTTTAGTTTACTATTGCATCGAAAAGTATCTTTATTGCAAATTTGAAATAAATTTTAGAATTAAAGCTTAAAAACAAGAATAATATATGTTTAGTTTATTACAATTACAGTCTGACAGCCTTGCTAATGCTGCCTCTAATGTGGTGGTTGAAAAAATTGCAACCAATAATGAAATCTCGGTTTTGGAGTTTATAGTGAAAGGTGGTTTCTTTTTGATTCCAATTGCTATTTTATTGTTTTATACTATTTATGTAATTATTGAACGGTATTTATATATAAGTAAGGCTTCTGCTATTGATAGTCGTTTGATGTTGGATATACGCGATCAATTGCATTCGGGTAATTTGGATTTAGCTAGATCAATTGCAGAAAGAAGTAATTCAGCTTCTGGAAATATAGTGAAAGAAGGTATTTTAGTTATTGGAAGACCCATTGCTGAAATTGAATCGAATATGGACCGTGCAGCGGATATCGAAATTGCACAAATGGAAAGCCGTTTGGGACATTTAGGATTAATTGCTGGTATTGCGCCTACATTAGGATTTATCGGAACAATCTCGGGTGTTATTAAAATTTTCTATAGTATTTCGGTAACTGAGAATATTAGTATCGGAAATATTTCTGGAGGTTTGTACGAAAAGATGATTAGTAGTGGTTCGGGTCTTATTGTGGGGATTATTGCTTATAGTGCTTACCACTTGTTGAATGGTAAAATCGATAATTTTGCCTTGAAGATTCAGAAACAAATTTTAGAGTTTGTCAATATTATTCAAAAAGCATAAGTATGTCTATTAAACGTAAAAGAAGATTTCATGCTGAAGTGGCGACCTCGTCACTGAGTGATATTATGTTTTTTTTATTGTTGTTTTTTCTCATCATTTCTACCTTAGCTAATCCTAATGTTATTAAAATGACCTTGCCAAAAGCGCAAGCTAATGAAAAAACGAACAAGCAATTCATAAGTTTATCGGTTACAGAAGACAAAAAATTCTATATCGATAAAGAGCCGGTTACTTTTGAAGCTTTAGAAAGCACCTTAATGTCAAAAATGAATGGTCAAAAAGATCAAACGGTTGTGGTGCGAATTCCGTTCAATTTACAAGTACAAGATTTAGTTGACGTGTTACAAATAGGAGTCCGAAATAATCTAAAATTTGTGATTGCGACGAGTCCTAAATAGGAAATATAGAAATAAAAAATCCCCTTAATTAAGTAATTAAGGGGATTTTTTTGATCTATTGAGTTCTTCTAATTCAAATTGAAATTATACACAATTCTTCCAACTTGTTTTTCTGGGGCATCGCTACTAGCATCCCATTTAGTATTCATTGCAGCAATCTTAGCTTGTTCCAATAAACATTTGGCAGTATTAGTAGTCCCTTTGGTTCCTGCTAAGGCGCTGACAGTTCTTCCGTTTCTATCTACTGAAACTTCTACAACCACTTTTCCTTCTTCGTTACACGTATATTTAGGTGCTGGTTTAGAAATTGCTTTCCGATTTCCTAACGAATAACCACCTCCAATTCCATTCCCTGAGCCGCCACCCGAACCTGCCCCGTAGCCGCTTCCATTGCCAATTCCGTTTCCTGTGCCATTACCACCACCTGTTCCTCCGCCAGAGCCACCATTTCCATAATAACTTGTAGTACTCAAACTTCCATTTGATTTTCCTTTATTACCAGCTACTTTATCGTCGCCATCGCCTCCTTTGTTGGATCCTTTTAAAAGACTAGACAAAGCATCGTTAGTGGTGTTAGAAACCTTTGGCTTTACTACTTCAGGTTTGGCTTCGTCTTTAACTACGGTCGTTTTTTGCTCTGTTTTTTCTTTTTTAGGAATCACAACACTTTCTTCAGTGGTGTTTTCTTGTGCAATAACTGCTTCGTCTGGAGTAACTGCTGTTGGAGTTTCTTTTACTTGGTTTTGGACTTCAAGCACTTCGCTTTTGTAATTACTTCCTGAACCTAAATCACTATCTCCAAAATTCACAGAAACGCCTCCGCCTCCACCACCAGTTAGCTCTGCTAAATTAGAAGGCGGCCAAAATCGGATGAAAAACAAAATCAATACCATTGCTGCATAAATGAGCAGCGAAAATGCTAGGGACTTTTTTTGGTCTGAAGAAGGAGTGAAACTCATGTATTTTGTTTAATTATAAAAGACTTTTTAAAAACGCCGAAATGTACTAAAAATTGTCAAGAGTGAAAAGAAATAGTTGTAGTTTCAATACTTATTTTTTGAATTTTAAATGCTAAAATTCCGTTTTAAAAAGTATCTTTGGTTGTATTTTTATAACAAATTAATCTATTTATTTTATATTATTATGGATTTTAGTCTAACCGAAGAACATAAAATGATTCAGCAAGCGGCACGAGATTTTGCTCAAAATGAATTACTGCCAGGTGTAATTGAACGAGATGAAAAACAAATTTTTCCCGCTGAACAAGTCAAGAAAATGGGAGAGTTAGGTTTTATGGGTATGATGGTAGATCCAAAATATGGAGGTAGCGGACTCGATACGATTTCGTATGTGCTGGCAATGGAAGAAATTTCTAAGGTAGATGCTTCGGCTTCGGTAGTAATGTCTGTAAATAATTCGTTAGTGTGTTGGGGATTGCAAACTTTTGGTTCCGAAGAACAAAAACAAGAATGGTTGCCTAAATTGGCTTCGGGTGAGATTCACGGGGCTTTTTGTTTGAGCGAACCAGAAGCGGGTAGTGATGCTACTTCGCAAAAAACAACTGCCATTGATATGGGAGATTATTATTTGGTTAACGGAACAAAAAATTGGATTACAAACGGAAATACGGCCTCTTTTTATATTGTGATTGCTCAAACGGATATTGCTAAAAGATCAAAAGGAATCAATGCTTTGATTATGACTAAAGACATGCCCGGTTTTTCCGTTGGTCCAAAGGAACAAAAAATGGGAATTCGAGGTTCTGATACTCATTCACTGTTGTTTACAGATGTAAAAGTCCCTAAAGCGAATCGTATTGGAGAAGAAGGATTTGGGTTTAAGTTTGCTATGAAAACCCTTGCTGGTGGTCGTATCGGAATTGCTTCTCAGGCGTTGGGAATTGCTTCAGGAGCGTATGAATTAGCACTTAAATATTCGAAAGAACGCAAGGCTTTTGGAACTGAAATTTGCAACCATCAAGCCATCGCTTTTAAATTAGCCGACATGGCAGTGAGTATTGAAGCGGCGCGTCATTTGTGTTTGAAAGCAGCTTGGGATAAAGACAATCATCATAATTATGATGTAAGTGGTGCAATGGCTAAACTCTATGCGTCGCAAGTGGCGATGGATACTGCTGTAGAAGCAGTCCAAATTCATGGAGGGAATGGGTATGTGAAAGAATACCATGTAGAACGCTTGATGCGCGATGCTAAGATTACTCAGATTTATGAAGGGACCTCTGAAATTCAGAAAATTGTGATTTCAAGAGCTGTTTTAGCGGATTGATTTTGGAATTGAGTAAAATCTTCGCTGTTTTGTTTATTTTTGTCAAATGAAAAATATTATTATTACTGGAACGAGTAGGGGAATAGGATTAGAATTAGCCTTGCAATTTGCAGCAAAAGGACATCATGTTTTGGCTATTTCAAGAACGATTCCTCAAGCGCTTTTAGGTAACGAAAATATCAGTTGTTTGTCTGTTGATTTAGCGGTAGAATCTGATTTACAAAAAGTAACAGACTATTTGTCTTCTACTTGGAAACAAGTCGATGCAATCGTTCATAATGCAGGAAGTTTGTTGTTGAAACCTTTTTCAGAAACTTCGCAAACTGATTTTGAAAACATTTATAAAGTAAACGTTTTTGGCGTGGCTAATTTGACTCGTGTTGCTTTACCATATTTGCAAAAAGGCAGTCATGTAGTTACTATTAGTTCTATGGGCGGTATCCAAGGAAGTTTGAAATTTGCAGGTTTGGCAGCGTATAGCTCTAGTAAAGGTGCTGTAATTACACTATCTGAATTGTTAGCCGAGGAGTATAAAGAACAAGGAATTGCTTTTAATGTGTTGGCACTTGGAGCGGTTCAGACCGAAATGTTAGCCGAAGCTTTTCCAGGATACCAAGCACCAATTTCAGCGGCTGATATGGCCCAATATATTGTTGATTTTACCCTTACAGGAAATCAATATTACAATGGAAAGGTTTTACAAGTTTCTTCTTCTAATCCTTAAATTCGTTTAGTCTTGAGCGAAACGTTAGCCAGATATTTGCCAGAACATGCTGTGAAGCCTGTTTTTGACTTGATTGTAACGCATCAAGTGCATCTTAAAATTGTCAACGAGCGTCAAACCCGTCATGGAGATTACCGAAGAGGTTTAAGCGGTAAGCACGAAATTACGGTAAATGCAAGTTTGAATCAATACAAATTTTTGATTACGTTGATTCATGAGATTTCGCATTTGGTTGCTTTTGAAAAGTTTGGTCGTCACATCAAGCCACATGGTAATGAATGGAAATTTACTTTTCAACGTTTGATGGTGCCATTTATTCGGCCAGAAATTTTTCCACATCATTTATTGCCTTTATTGGCAAGACATTTTAGGAATCCATCAGCGAGTAGCGATACCGATACCACTTTGTCATTGGCATTGAAACAATTTGATCAACAAAATGATAAAAATTATGTTTTTGAACTTCCGTATGGTAGTGTTTTCCGAATTTCAAATGGTAAGATTTTTAAAAAAATAGCGGTGAGAACCAAACGATTTGAATGTTTGGAAATGAGTACAGGTAAAACCTATTTGTTCAATCCCAATGCTGAAGTAGAACTACTGAAGATCAATTAGGGAATTAGTAACCGTTTAAAACGGCTTCTCGTACTTTTTTGAATAGATTAGAAGAATAGACAAAGTTTACAACAGCTTCGTTATCGGTTCTGAAAATTTCTTCTTTAGTTCCTTCCCAAGCGATTAGGCCTTTCTTTAGGAATACAATTTTTTCTCCAATTTCCATTACCGAGTTCATATCATGGGTATTGATTATAGTTGTGATATTATACTCTTTGGTAATTTCTTGAATTAGATTATCAATTACAGTAGCCGTTTTAGGATCTAGCCCTGAGTTGGGCTCGTCGCAAAACAAGTATTTTGGATTGTTTACAATAGCACGAGCAATAGCGACACGCTTTTGCATTCCTCCTGAAATTTCTGAAGGTTTTTTATGATGAGCATCGATAAGATTGACACGGTCAATTACAAAATCTACACGTTCTTTAATTTCTCTAGGCGTTTTATTGGTGAACATTTTTAGAGGGAAACCAATGTTTTCTTCCACAGTCATACTATCAAATAAAGCACTTCCTTGAAAAACCATTCCTATTTCTGTTCGAATATCGCGTTTTTCATCTTTATTCATTTTTCCATATACTCTGCTGTCAAAGGAGATGGTCCCTTTGTCAATTTCGTGAATGCCTAATAAAGATTTGATAAAAACTGTTTTACCCGACCCACTTTGACCAATTACCAAACTAGTTTGTCCCGCTTCAAAAGTAGTACTGATTCCTCTTAGTACTTTTTGCTCTCCAAATCGTTTCTCAATATTTTTAACTTCAATCATTAGCTTAACAATATTTGAGTGAGTATATAGTTCATTAGGATAATTACTACTGATGTCCAAACAAAAGAAACCGTACTTGCTTTTCCAACTTCTAAAGCACCACCTTTCATATAATAACCATGAAAGGAAGGAATTGTTGCCAATATGAAAGCAAAAACTAATGTTTTAATAAATGCGTATGTAATATGAAACGGTATGAATTCCACTTGTATTCCATTGACAAATTCTGTTTCAGTAGTAAACCCACCAAAAACACCTGCCAAGTACCCACCAAAAATTCCCAAAAACATTGCAATACCAATTACAAAAGGATATAGAAATAGAGCAACAATTTTTGGGAATACCAAATAATTTAAAGAGTTAACTCCCATTACTTCTAAAGCGTCTATTTGTTCTGTCACTCGCATAGTTCCGATACTTGAAGTAATAAAAGACCCCATTTTTCCCGCCATAATTATCGAAATAAAGGTTGGAGCAAATTCTAAAATTACAGATTGTCTTGTGGCAAATCCAATTAAATATCTTGGGATTAAAGGATTGGTTAAATTCAAAGCGGTTTGAATAGCTACAACTCCTCCCACAAAAAACGAAATAAAACACACAATACCTAAAGAATCGATTATCAAGTCGTCAATTTCTTTTAAGATTAATTGTTTCATCACGCGCCATTTTACAGGTCTGTTGAACATGTCTTTCAACATCAAAAAATAGCGACCTATTTGCGATAAATATTTGAAGAGCATCATGGTTTAAAAATATGGGCTAATTTACAAAAAATGTATTGCTAGGAATGTTTTTAGTAAGAGGTTTTTGAATGTCTGTTAACCAAAAATTTTTTCTTTCATTTTTTTCCAGCGGTATTGTTTCACAAATTTAGCTTGGCTTGGTGTTACAAGCATTGTTTTGTTTTCTTTTTTAGCTTTCCAAAATCCCATTAAATAATCGATAAATAAAAATGGTTTGCCTTTTCGCATAGCTAGTTTTAAAGAGGCAATAGCCGTAATAAATAAGCCATAGCCTAACGTGTAAAATGCTTCACCTTGTTTGTATCGTGCGGCTTTCGTGTAACTAGCGCCAGTAGGTTTTAAGTGTTTTACGTGTAAGCTTTCGTCAGTAACAACTTTCCAATTGTAGAATTTGCACAATAATTCGTCTACCGTATCCCAGCCCATTTGCGCCTGTAAACCTCCAATTTGTTTGAAAGTTGCTGCGCGATACGCTTTTAATGCCCCTCGTATATGGTCTTTGTCCGTTAAGTTTTCTAAAACCCATTCGCTATTTCTTTCTATATAACAAAATCCACCTACCATTCCAATTTGATCATCAGATTTGAAATGGTTGAGAATGGTTTCGAAGTAATTCGGAGGAAAAATTAAATCAGCATCAATTTTAACGATGATGTCGTAATTATCGTCAATATGTTTTTGTCCTTCCTGAAAGGCTTGAATTACTTTGCTTCCGGGCATATGAACTGCATCTGAAGTTTTGTTTACCAATGCAATCCAAGGGTGTTTTTCGGCAAAAGCCAAAACGATTTCAGGAGTTCTATCGGTAGAATTGTCATTGACTACAATGACTTTTGTTGGGAGTACAGTTTGTTCTACTAATGACTGTAAAGTGAGAGCGATAAATTCTTCTTCGTTGTAGGAAGGGATTATGATATAGAACCTCATTTGACTAATCACTATTTACTAATTACTTTTCACTCTCTCTGCATACACGATATAGTACCGAGGTGTAAAGAAGCGCAATAAAGGTCTGAATCCAATTTTTTTTACGGGATGAGTAAATTTTTCTCGCGCGATAATTTTCCAACCTGTTTTTTCTAATAACCAATCCAATTGCCAATCTTCAAATTCGTGGTAATGTCTGTCCCATAGGTCTGTTTTGCTACGATATGCAGAAGAAAACCACAAACGTAGCGGAATCGAAATCAATAATTTATCTGATTTTACATTTTGTAAAACCGTATACGGGTTCAATAAATGTTCGAAAATTTCAAAGGCCGTGAAAACAGTGTAATCTTCATTTTGGAGAGCCGTTTGGTTATTGTCTAAATCTTCTCCAGTAGTGTTTTTTACAGTGTATCCATTTTCAATCATGATTTTTGAAAACGGATTAGGTACACCTAAATCAAAAATGGTTTCTGAAGTAGCAATGTGTTTTTGTAAAAACTCTAATGTGTGTTTGAATCTTTTATTTGGAAATGTTTTTTCGTACATATTTTGGTGAGGAACGACTTGAAATTTCGCCCGATTTTGTTAAAGTAACAAAGATAAATAAAGTTTTGGATTTTGAACTTTTAAGAGAATGATATCAATAAAAAATTCGCAGCGTATAGTAAACTGCGAATTTTGATAGTTGTAGTGTGATTAATATCGGTACACAAATGCATTGATATTCATTCCTGATCCAACGGATGCAAAGATTAAAATATCGCCCTTGTTGATTTCTTGATTTTCAATTTTGCCTTGAAGTACTTGGTCAAAAAGTGTAGGAACAGTAGCTACACTGCTATTTCCTAAATCGTGAATGCTCATCGGCATCACGTCTTTTGGAGGTGTTTTTTCATATAGTTTGTAGAAGCGATGCACGATGGCTTCATCCATTTTTTCATTGGCTTGGTGAATCAATATTTTTTTCACATCGTCAATACCCAAACCACTTTTATCCAAACAGCTTTTCATCGCTGATGGTACATTGCTTAATGCAAATTCGTAGATTTTTCGACCATACATTTTAATGTATTTAGTGTCGGGGTCTAAATCAGGATTATAGGATTTTCCAAAGAATAAATAACCGGCTTCATCATTGGCAAAAGTAGCGCTTTCGTATGACAACATTCCGCTTTCATCATTTGAGGCTTCTATGATTGAAGCACCCGCACCATCAGAATAAATCATAGAGTCTCTATCATGGTCGTCTACCACTCGAGATAAAGTTTCTCCTCCAATAACCAAGCAACGTTTTGCCATTCCTGATTTGATAAATGCATTCGCTTGTAAAACGCCTTCCACCCAACCTGGGCAACCAAAAAGTAAGTCGTAAGCAACACATTTTGGATTTTGAATTTGTAATTTGTGTTTTACTCTTGTGGCTAAACTAGGCAACATATCCGATTGGATTGTGCCGTGTTTTACGTCGCCAAAATTGTGTGCAAAAATGATGTAATCTATAGTTTCAGGATCTATATTGGCATTTTCAATGGCGCGTTTTGCTGCAAAATAACCTAAGTCAGATGAGGTGTATTGGTCGTTAGCATACCTTCTATTTTCTATTCCGGTAATGCTTTTAAATTTGTTGACAACTACTTCATTTGGATACTCAAAAGGGCTGCCATCTTCGTTTAGAAAAACATGATTGGAAAAATCAGTATTGCTGATGCTTTTTTCAGGAATGTAACTTCCTATTCCGCTTATTTTGATATTCATAAATATTGTATTACGTTACGAAAATATCATTTTTATTCGGAATTATTGTATAAAAACTATTTTTGGTCGATTTATTATTATTTTTTTAATAAAAATATTTAAAAAATAATAATACAATAATTATTTGTCTTGTTGTGCAATCTTTATTTGCATTATGGTAGATAAATTATGCGCTTGGTTTTTCATACGTTCGCAATTAAAACCTTCAAAGTTCTCGTTGATAGCGGCTTCAAAGTGAGTGAGCCAAATATCAAATAAGTCTTTCGATAAATAGGATTTAGCATTGACGTCCAAATGAATTTGCGTTAAATTATTGACGTAACCTCCTGTTCCTAAAATAGCTTGCGACCAAAAAGTGACCAAAATAGGCAGGTGTTCTTCTAGTTTTATTTTAACGACATCGGTAAAGATGTAACTAATTTTTTCGTCGGCTAATAATTTTTTGTAGAACTCATCAACAACGATATAAATTTCTTCGGGTGTTTGAATGTCTTTCATACTATTAAAAGTTAAAATGTAAAGTTAGCTGATTTTAATTTTAGGAACTGATTTAAATCATAATTTCTGAATAAGAAAAAGGTTTCAAGGATTCTGAACTCAATTCAGAATGACACTTGAAACCTTTTTTTCGTATTTCTAACCTCGTATATTGATTTACATATACGCTTCAATTGGTGCACAAGAACATACTAAATTTCGATCTCCGTAAGCATCATCTACACGACGCACGCTTGGCCAGAATTTATTTTCTGTTAAGTATTCCAATGGGAAAGCGGCTTGTTCTCTGGTGTATGGGAAATTCCAAACATCAGCAGTAAGCATCGCTTGTGTATGTGGTGCATTGTGTAAAACCGTATTGTGGTTGTCGGCAGTTGCTGCTGCAATCTCTTTTCGAATAGCAATCATGGCATCGCAAAAACGATCTAATTCGGCTACATCTTCTGATTCGGTTGGTTCAATCATCAAAGTCCCTGCTACTGGGAAAGAAACTGTTGGTGCGTGGAAACCATAATCCATCAAACGTTTGGCAATATCCGTTACTTCAATACCTTGCTGTTTGAAAGCTCGGCAATCCAATATCATTTCGTGAGCCGCTCTTCCCATTTCGCCAGAATACAATACAGGATAATGTGCTTCTAAACGCGCTTTCATATAATTAGCATTCAAAATAGCATATTTAGTAGCATTCGTCAATCCTTCTGAACCTAACATTGAAATGTAGCCATACGAAATTAAACACACTAAAGCTGACCCGTAAGGCGCTGCTGAAATTGCAGTAATGGCTTGATTACCCCCTGTTGCAATAATTGGATTCGTTGGTAAAAACGGTACTAGTTTTTCGTTTACACAAATTGGCCCAACACCAGGTCCACCACCACCGTGAGGAATAGCAAAGGTTTTGTGTAAGTTCAAGTGACATACATCGGCTCCAATGGTAGCAGGATTTGTTAAACCTACTTGCGCATTCATATTGGCACCATCCATATATACTAATCCACCATTTTCGTGAATTAAATTGGTGATTTCTATAATCGAACTTTCAAAAACACCGTGTGTAGAAGGGTAAGTTACCATTAAACAAGATAATCGATCTTTGTACTCAATCGCTCTAGCGCGTAAATCTTCTACATCAATATTTCCTTCTGGAGTTGTTTTGGTCACGATAATATCCATTCCGGCCATCGCTGCCGATGCAGGATTGGTTCCGTGTGCCGAAGAAGGAATTAAACACACATTTCGGTGGTTGTCTCCTCTTGATAAATGGTAGGCACGGATCGCCATTAAGCCAGCATATTCTCCTTGTGCTCCAGAGTTTGGTTGCAAAGTAGTTCCAGCAAAACCAGTAACCACATTCAATTGCTGTTCTAATTTTTTTAGCATGATTTGGTATCCTTCGGCTTGTTCAATAGGAGCAAATGGGTGAATGCTGTTCCAATTGGCCATGGATAAAGGCAACATTTCGGCTGCAGCGTTTAATTTCATCGTACACGATCCAAGCGAAATCATCGAGTGATTTAACGATAAATCTTTACGCTCTAATTTTTTGATATAACGCATCAGCTGACTTTCAGAATGATGGTTGTTGAACACTTCGTGTTGTAAGAAAGTTGAAGTTCTAACTAAGTTAGCAGGAATTGCAGCGTCATTTGCCAATTCACTAATTGGGTTATTAGTTTTTCCTAAAGCTTCTGCAAAAATGCTTACGATTTGATTTAAGTCTGCCAATGAAGTAGTTTCATTTAGTGCAATCGAAATCGTTTCATTGTCAACATAGAAGAAGTTTACTTCATTTTTCTCAGCTACAGCTTTCACTTTTGCAGCATCTGCTTTTACTAAAAGCGTATCAAAGAAAGCGGTGTTGGTTTGGTATACGCCTAATTGGTTTAAGGCTTCCGCCAAAGTTACTGCCGAAGCATGAATTTTATTGGCAATATATTGCAGTCCTTTTGGTCCGTGATATACAGCATACATTCCAGCCATAACCGCTAATAATACTTGTGCAGTACAGATATTTGAAGTTGCTTTTTCACGTTTAATGTGTTGTTCACGAGTTCCTAATGCCATACGTAAGGCACGATTTCCATTAGCGTCAATGGTTATACCAATGATTCTTCCTGGCATCGAACGCTTGTGTTCTTCTTTGGTAGCAAAGTAAGCTGCATGAGGACCGCCATAACCCATTGGAATACCAAAACGTTGTGAAGTTCCCACCACTACATCAGCTCCCATTTCTCCAGGAGGAGTTAATTTTGCCAATGATAAAAGATCAGCTGCTACAGCTACTTTTATTTCGTTACTATGTGCATTGGCAATAAAACCAGTATAATCTGTTACTTGACCGAATTTGCTTGGGTATTGTAAAATAGCTCCGAAGAAATCAGAAGAAAAATCAAATGTTTCGTGGTTTCCAACGACCAATTCTATTCCTTTTGGAGTAGCACGTGTTTGTAAAACTGATATCGTTTGGGGTAAAATTTCTTCTGAAACGAAAAATTTAGTTACGTTATTTTTCTTTTGATCACGAGAACGAACGTCAAATAACAAAGCCATTGCTTCAGCGGCTGCAGTACCTTCGTCAAGTAATGAAGCATTTGCAATCTCCATTCCTGTTAATTCAATAATGGTAGTTTGGTAATTTAAAATTGCTTCTAAACGGCCTTGAGCAATCTCTGCTTGGTAGGGTGTATAGGCGGTGTACCAACCTGGATTTTCAAAAATATTTCTTTGTATTACAGCAGGAACTGCAGCAGGATGGTATCCTAAACCAATATATGATTTATAAATTTTATTTTTTTTACCTAATTCTTGAATGTGAGATAAGTACTCAAATTCGGTCATAGGAGCATCTAGTTCTAAGTCTTTCTTAAGACGAATATCATTTGGAATAGTTTCATAAATTAGTTGGTCTAATGAGGCCGCACCAATTGTTTGTAACATTTGATTTAAATCGGATTCTCTTGGACCTAAATGGCGTAAAGCAAATGCATCTGTTCTCATTTATATAGAATAAAAGTAAATATAGTTGTGTTTAAATAGAATGATAGTCTCTGTTGTAGAGTTTGAGCACAAAAGTAATTATTAAACTTGTATTTTTATGTTCTACAATTGGTAATATTTTGAGAATTTGTTAACCAAAATTCAGTCTTATTAACAGATTTGTTAGTTTTGTAGGATGCTTAGTCTTAAAAGAATTTTAAATTTCTATATTCAATCTTCCCTTCATGTTGGGATAGCTGTATTTTGTTTAGTGCAGCTTAGTGTTTCTCAATGGAGTAGTTATTCTTTTTTGGTCTTCTTTGGCACAATCGTGGGGTATAATTTTTTGAAATATTCCGAATGGTTTCTATCCAACAAGCGATTACGAAACAATATCATTGAGATACTTAGTGTTACTTTAATTGCTGCGGTAGGGTTTTTATTTTTCTTTTTAAAACAAAACCCTACAGTACAGTTGGATTTGATAGTGGCATTGGGATTGGTTGTGTTGTATCCTTTTATTCGTAAACTGGGTTGGTTAAAGCCTTTCTTTGTAAGTTGTGTTGTAAGCTATATTACGGTGGTCATTCCGTTGAAGGGGACAGAAGCAGTAGCCTGGATTTTTCTGCAACGGTTTCTACTGTTGTCTAGTGTAATGATTCCTTTTGAAATCTTGGATAGCGCGACCGATTCTGTTGCTATGAAAACCTTGCCTCATTTGTTTGGAATAGCAAGAACAAAGCAAATAGGTTATGTATTAGTTGGGTTGTATTGTATCGTCTCTTTTCATGCACTATCCATACACTATCCATGCTTTATCTATGCTTTATCCTCAGTAGTTGCTATTTATTATTCTTCCGAAAAAAGGAGTTGGTATTACACTTCATTTTGGGTCGAAAGTTTGCCTATACTGTGGTGGTTGGTGTTGATTGTATTCCAATAAAAAAAACCGAAGTAATTGACTCCGGTTTTTAGATTATGTTTGGAATTTTAAATCAATCCAGCGCGTTTCAATAATGCCTCTGGTTTTGGTTCTTGCCCTCTGAAGCGTTTGTACAACGTCATTGGATGCTCCGTCCCTCCTTTTGAGAGAATGTTGTCTTTGAATTTTGTGGCGACTTCTTTGTTGAAAATGCCTTTTTCTTGGAAATATGCAAAGGCATCGGCATCTAAGACTTCTGCCCATTTGTAACTGTAGTATCCAGAGGAATACCCTCCTTGAAAAATATGTGAAAACGACGTACTCATGCAATTTTCGGCTACATCAGGGTAGAGACTTGTACCTTCAAAAGCCGCTTTTTCAAACGCTTTGATGTCAGTAATTTCCATTGTATTATTGCTGTGAAATGCCATGTCCAAAATCCCAAAACTCAATTGGCGCAAGGTGGCCATTCCCTCGAGAAAACTTGCACTTTCTTTGATTTTTTCAACATATTCCTGCGGAATGATTTCGCCTGTTTCGTAATGTTTGGCAAACAAAGCCAAGGCTTCGGGTTCGTAACACCAATTCTCCATAATTTGCGAAGGCAATTCGACAAAATCCCAATACACAGAAGTTCCAGATAAACTAGGATAAGTCGTGTTAGCTAACATGCCGTGCAAACCGTGTCCAAATTCATGAAACAAGGTGGTTACTTCGTTAAATGTCAACAAAGAAGGTTTGGTTGGAGTAGGCGGTGTAAAATTACATACATTGGAAATATGCGGTCTTTCGTTTATGCCATTTTGAATGTATTGCGGCTTGTACGACGTCATCCAAGCACCGTTGCGTTTGCCTTTTCTTGGAAAAAAATCAGCATAGAATAGTGCTACCAATTCGTTTTTCTCGTCCAAAACTTCAAAACTTTGGACATCAGCGTGGTATTTGTCAATAGTGTCAATTTCTTTGAATGTCAATCCGAATAATTTATTGGCAACAGTGAAAGCACCATTTAGTACATTTTCTAATTTGAAATACGGCTTCAAAAGTTCGTCATCCAAATTGAATAATTTTTGTTTCAATTTTTCAGAATAGTACGGTCCGTCCCATTTTTCTAATTGGTCAATGCCATCTAATTCTTTGGCGAAAGCCGTCAATTGCGCAAATTCTTTTTCAGCTGCCGGTTTGGCTTTGGCTAACAAATCATTTAAAAATGTTTTTACCTGATTAGGGTTTTGTGCCATTCTTTCTTCTAAAACGAAGTGTGCATGAGTCTCATAACCCAATAAATTAGCGCGTTCATGACGCAACTTAGCAATTTTTAGGGTGATTTCTTGGTTGTCGAATTCGTTGTTTTGAAATCCTTTTTTTCCTGCGGCAATAGTGATTTCTTTTCGCAATTCACGGTTGTCAGCATAGGTTATAAAAGGGAGGTAACTTGGAAAGTCTAATGTAAAAATCCAACCTTCTTTTTCTTTGGATTCAGCTAAAGCACGAGCCATTTCGATAGCGCCTTCAGGCAATCCTTTTAAATCGGCTGCATTAGTAATGTGCAATTGATAGTTGTTGGTTTCGGCCAATACATTTTCGCCAAACGTCAGTTTTAATTTGGCTAATTCGGTATCAATTTCGCGTAAGCGTGTTTTTTTATCTTCGCTAAGTAAAGCACCATTGCGGGCAAAACTTTTGTATTTTTTATCTAATAAAGTCGCTTGTTCAGGAGTTAAAGTCAATTCGTTTTTTTGGTCGTAAACGGCTTTCACTCTTAGAAATAAGGCTTCGTTTAACGAAACATCATTACTAAATGCGGTAAGTAGAGGTGAAACATCTTGTGCGATTTTTTGCATTTCGTCGCAGGTTTCCGCCGAATTCAAATTGAAGAAAATAGAGGATAAGCGATCTAAAGTTTGCCCTGAAAAATCCAAAGCTTCAATGGTATTTTCAAAAGTAGGTGTTGAAGGATTATTGGTAATAGCATCAATTTCTGCTCGAGCAGCTGCAATCGTAGTTTCAAAAGCAGCTTGGTAATCGCTCATTTGAATTTGAGAGAAAGGTGCTGCATTGTATTTGGTATTGTATGTTGAGGTTAAGATGTTCATTGTTTTAAAGTGGCATCCCAAAACTACGGGAGCATAAAGTTTTATAGTTTAAAATTTTCTAAATCTTGATAAGTGTTCCAAAAACGTAAAAGCTCAATGTTAGTTGGAGTGATTCTGTAATAAAGTGTAATCTGTTTTGTAATTACAACTTTATGCACATTTTTATAATTTGTAGAAACAAAAAAGGTGTTGTTTTTTGCAATTAATTGAATGGTGCTTTCCGTTTTTTCTATAAAATTTAAAACATCTTGAAAAGTCCATTCTGCTTCTAAATAGTCAATATTTTGCCAATAGTCTCTTTTGGCTTGGGGCGACCAAATAATCATTATTTAAAATATTTTGAATACTTTTTTTTGGTTTCCTCCATAACAAGGTTATGAGGAATTCCTTCATTGCTTTCTAATGAATAAAGAGCTTCGTCAATGGCTGCTTTTTGTTTTTTGGTTAAATCCGATTTGGATTGAATTAAATGAATAATTTCTTCAATTAACATCGGATTTTCAATATCCAAAACAATCTTTGCTAGTTCTATTTTAGAAGTATGGATGTTCATGTGAATTGTTTTATCAAAGATAATTATTTTTTCAATCCTTCTGATGCTTTGATTACGGTTTCTTTTAGGCTTTGTTTGTAATCAATGATTCGGTTTAAAATAGTGGCTTCGGCACTTCCTATGATTTGAGCGGCCAAGATGCCTGCGTTTTTGGCTCCGTTCAATGCTACTGTGGCTACAGGTACTCCGCCAGGCATTTGCAAAATAGACAAAACAGAATCCCATCCATCAATTGAATTACTCGATTTAACCGGAACTCCAATGACAGGAAGCGGACTCATAGAAGCCACCATACCAGGTAAATGGGCAGCACCACCAGCACCAGCAATAATAACTGAAATACCTCTTTTGTGTGCATTTTGGCTAAAATCAACTAATTTTTCAGGTGTTCTGTGTGCCGAAACAATATCTACTTCGGTTTCGATTCCAAATTCTTTTAAAATGTCGATGGCGTCTTGCATTACCGGCATATCCGAAATGCTTCCCATTATGATGGCTACTTTCATATTAGCCCCCTAACCCCCAAAGGGGGAATTCCTACTAGGGGTGAGTAGGGTTTTGGTTGTTTATTTGTTTAAATTTAAAAATACTAAAAAAGCAAATACAATTTCTAATTTTCAAATTGCTACATTTTGTTATTAGCTAATTACCCGAATTGTATTTTTTACTTGTTCTGCTATTTTTCTGGCTTCGTTCACGTTTTCGTTTACGATGGTAACATGTCCCATTTTTCTAAAAGGACGCGTTTGTTTTTTGCCGTAAATGTGAGGTGTAACACCGCTCCAGCCAACTATTTTTTCAATATTTTCATAAATTACATTGCCTGAAAAACCTGCTTCACCTACCAAATTTACCATAATTCCTGCCACTTTACTGTCGGTATTGCCTAAAGGCAAGTCTAAAATCGCGCGCAAATGATTTTCAAATTGCGAGGTATAACTCGCTTCAATAGAATAATGGCCTGAATTATGTGGTCTTGGTGCTACTTCGTTGACTATAATATTGTTATTTTCTGTTTGGAACATTTCCACAGCCAAAAGACCTACATGATTGAATTGCTGTGATACGTTTAACGCAATGGCTCTCGCTTTTTGGGCTACTTCCTCATCAATACGTGCGGGACAAATAACGTATTCTACCTGATTGGCTTCGGGATGAAATTCCATTTCTACCACAGGATAGGTTTTGATTTCGCCCGAAGGATTGCGGCATACAATTACCGCCAATTCATTTTTGAACGGAATCATTGCCTCGGCAATACATTCTACATTGGGTAGTTCGTCTAAATCGCTCGCTTGTCTAACTACTTTTACACCATTTCCATCGTAACCAAATTCAGTGCACTTCCAAACAAAAGGCAATTGAAGGGTTGATTGTTGATTGTTGATTTCCGATTTTAGATTTTCAAGATTTTCAAATCGTTGGTACGGTGCTGTTGGAATGTTATGTTGGGTATAAAAATCTTTTTGAACTCCTTTGTTTTGAATTAATTTCAAGGTTTTTGGCGAAGGATAAACGGGTAGGCCTTCTTCTTCTAGTTGTGTTAAGGCATCTAAATTGACCAATTCAATTTCGAAAGTCAACACGTCTACTAGTTTTCCGAAATTATAAACGGTATCAAAATCCATCAAGTCGCCTTGAAAGAATTGGTTGCACCCTATTTTACAAGGTGCCTCCTCACTTGGATCCAAAACATAGGTTTGAATGTCCAATTTTTGGGTATCATGTAATAGCATTTTGCCTAATTGGCCTCCGCCCAGAATACCTAATTTAAAATCGGAAGAAAAATAGTTCATTTGGAGTGGTAATTATTTTTAGTTGTCAAATGCAGTCGCTTCGCTCGTGTCATTCAAGTTGTTGTTTCGTTTCGCAAAGATACTTAGTCCGTTGATAATTAACAATTGATATTGGATAATTCGTAGTTGTAAAATTACAAATTCCCTGTCTTTTATAGATTGTCCGATTCGAATTCAGTATATTTGCCAGAACTATACTAATTTGGGGTTTAATTTAGCCCTATTTACAACACAAAATATAATTTACAAGATGATTAACATTGTTTTATTTGGGAAACCAGGAGCAGGAAAAGGAACTCAAGCTGAATTTTTAAAGGGGAAATACAATCTAACTCACCTTTCAACAGGTGATATTTTTAGGTTCAATATTAAAAATGAAACCGAATTAGGGAAATTAGCTAAAACTTATATGGATAAAGGAGATTTGGTTCCTGATGAGGTAACGATTCAAATGTTACAATCAGAAGTAGATGCTAATCCTCAATCAGCAGGTTTTTTATTTGACGGTTTTCCAAGAACTTTGGCGCAAGCGGGTGCTTTGGATCGTTTTTTAGAATCAAAAGGTCAACAAATTACCGCGACTGTGGCGTTAGAAGCAGATGATGAAATTTTGGTACAACGTCTTTTAGAAAGAGGAAAAACTTCGGGTAGACCAGATGATCAAGACGAAGAAAAAATCAGAAACCGTTATCAAGAATACAATGAAAAAACGGCTCCTTTGATGGGATACTATAAGGATCAAGGTAAATTTTATGCAGTTGATGGAATAGGTTCTATCGCTGAGATTACAGAACGATTGAGCGCTGTAATTGATAATTTATAGTAATTATTTGAAAAGCTCGAAATTCTGGTTTTCAAGGGAAAAGTAAATTTACTTATCTTTAAACCGAGACTTTAAAAGAATACAATTGGAACTACTTATTATATTTTTCTTAATCCTTCTAAATGGCATTTTCTCCATGTCGGAAATTGCTTTGATTTCTTCACGGAAGAGCCGATTAGAAACTGCTGCTAAAAAAGGAAATAAAAGTGCTAAAATGGCATTGGATTTGGCCAATTCGCCAAACAAATTCCTTTCAGCGGTTCAAATAGGAATTACTCTTATTGGAATTTTAACCGGTATCTACAGTGGTGACAAAATCACGGAAGATGTCGAATTTTTTGTAAGTGGATTTGAAGCAATTAAACCGTTTGCGCATTCGTTTGCCGTGGGAATTGTAGTGGTGGTGTTGACTTTTTTCTCTTTGGTTTTAGGTGAATTACTACCGAAACGTATTGGTTTAAATCACCCCGAATCTATTGCCAAAGCTATGGCTATGCCAATGAAGGTAATTTCCATTATTACGGCACCTTTTATTTGGTTGTTGACTACTTCGACAGAATTTTTATTGGACATTCTTCAAATCAAACCCACGGCAGACGGTAAAGTCACCGAAGAGGAAATTAAAGCCATCATCAAAGAAGGGACTGAAGTGGGTGAGGTGCAAGAAATTGAACAGGATATTGTGGAGCGTGTGTTTCATATTGGTGATCGAAAAGTAAATTCGTTGATGACGCATCGAAGTTCTATGGTCTATCTTTCTGTAGATGATACTTTGGAAGAAATTAAATCCAAAGTTTTAGATGAGTTGCATTCTGTTTATCCTGTTTGTGTAGAAAATTTGGACGAAGTAGTAGGGGTGGTGTATTTGAAGGATTTGTTTGCTAATTTTGAAAAAGGCAACTTTCAATTGAAATCGATAGCTAAAGAACCCGCTTATTTTATCGAACATACATCGGCCTATAAAGCTCTTGAAAATTTTAAGAAAACGAAGGTTCATTATGCTTTTATCACAGATGAATATGGTGTTTTTCAAGGAATTATTACGCTGAATGACATTTTGGAAGCACTTGTAGGTGATGCCGCTGATTTTGATGATGACGAATACCAATTGATTGCCAATGAAGACGGTTCTTGGTTAGTAGATGGGCAGTATTCCTTACATGATTTCTTGACTTATTTTGATTTGGATGAGTTGACTACGGATTATGAAGTAACTACGGTAAGTGGTTTTATCATCACGGAGTTAGGTGCTATTCCTAAAGAAGGAGATAAATTGATTTGGAATAAATTAGAATTTGAAGCTCAAAAAATGGATGGTGTAAAGATTGATAAAGTAGTAATCAAAACCTTTATAGATTAATAAAATAAAAGAATAATGACAGAAGGGAACTTCGTAGATTACGTTAAAATATATGTTTCTTCTGGAAAAGGAGGGAAGGGGTCTACGCATTTACATAGAGAAAAATTTATTGAAAAAGGTGGCCCAGATGGTGGAGACGGTGGTCGTGGTGGTCATGTCTATTTAGTTGGTAATAAAGGACTTTGGACTTTGTTTCACTTAAAATTTGCTCGTCACATCAAGGCAGGGCATGGAGGAGATGGAGGTTCTGATCGAAGTACTGGAGCTGATGGTGAAGATAAATTTATTGAGGTGCCTTTAGGAACTGTGGTAAAAGATAAAGAAACGGGAGAAGTTTTATTTGAAATTACCGAGGATGGAGAGAAAAAAATCTTAGCTCGAGGTGGAAAAGGAGGACTTGGTAACTGGCATTTTAGAAGTTCGACAAATCAAACTCCACGCTATGCACAGCCTGGTTTGCCGGGTGTAGAAATGGATGTGATTTTAGAATTGAAAGTCTTGGCTGATGTAGGTTTGGTTGGGTTTCCAAATGCAGGAAAATCAACCTTATTGTCGGTTTTGACTTCGGCTAAGCCCAAAATTGCCGATTATCCATTTACTACTTTAAAACCTAATTTAGGAATTGTAGCATATCGCGATTTTCAATCCTTTGTAATTGCGGATATCCCTGGAATTATTGAAGGTGCTGCCGAAGGGAAAGGTTTAGGGCATTACTTTTTGCGTCATATTGAACGGAATTCGACTTTGTTGTTTTTGGTTCCTGTTGACACCCCCGATATTAAGGCAGAATACGATATTTTGGTGAACGAATTAACCCAATACAATCCCGAAATGTTAGACAAAGAACGGTTGTTGGTTATTTCAAAAATCGATATGTTGGATGAGGAATTGAAGGCAGAACTTAAAGCAGAATTAGATGTTGCGTTTAAAGATGTTCCTTATTTGTTTATTTCTTCGGTAGCACAACAAGGTTTGACTGAATTGAAAGATAAATTATGGGATATGTTAAATAACTAAGACGATTAGTTTAAAATATAATTGAATCCGTTTCAGAAGAAACGGATTTTTTTTGCAAAATGGTTTACCGATTAATGAAGAATGCAGTTTTTGTATTTATAGCTATTGTCCCTACGGGACATTTGTAGAGTGGTTACTTTATCTGTTACCTAGTATGTAGTCCCTAACGGGACTGTTTTAGAATGTAACGATTTAAAATGTTTTCTTTGCGTACAAAAATGTCCCGTTAGGGACAATATATAGGTAATAAAGTAGTGTTGAAAAAGAAAGTCCCGTAGGGACGAAATATTTTTTATCGTTTCATAAGGTAAAAAAAGTCAAGCCTAATGAAATCGAGTCAAATACTAAATATAAAATTCCCTATTTTTGAAGAATGAAAGGGATTGTGTTTGTCTTACTATTTTTTCCTCTACTGCTTTGGTCTCAAGTTAATTTTGAGAAAGCCGAGCAGCTTTTGGATTCTGGAAAAACAGAACAAGCCCGTACGTTATTTGAAAGTATAGTTGCTGAAAATCCATCGCATTTAAAAGCAATTGAATATTTGGGAGATATTGCGGGCCAGCAAAAACTATGGGACAAAGCACTCTTGTATTATAAAAAGCTAAAACAATTGCAACCTAGAGAGGCTAATTATTATTACAAATACGGAGGCGCTTTAGGGATGAAGGCTAAAGAAGTGAATAAATTCAAGGCTTTGGGAATGATCGAGGAAATAAAATCGTCGTTTGAGAAAGCCATAGTTTTAGATCCAAAACACAAAGAATCTCGTTGGGCTTTGGTTCAGCTGTATTTGGAATTGCCTGGAATTATTGGTGGTAGTGAAGCAAAGGCAGTACAGTATTCTAATGAATTGATGCGGTTGTCTTCTTTGGATGGGTATCTGTCAAAAGGATATATTGAAGAATATTTTGGGCGAAATAAAAAAGCAGAACTGAATTATAGCAAAGCTTTTGAGTTGACCCATTCAAAATTAGCTTTCCAAAAATTATATCATTTGTATTGGTACAAAATGAAAAATTTTGCGAAAGCACAACAATTAAAAGAACGATTTGAAAATAGTTTAAAAGGCTACTAGTTTATGGTTTATTCTTTGAACCTATAACCTACTTACCCTTTAAACTCATAAATTTAAAAAATGAAAACACATTTTATTGCTATTGGCGGAAGTGCTATGCACAATCTAGCGTTGGCTTTGCACAACAAAGGGTATCAGGTTACAGGAAGTGATGATGCTATTTTTGAACCTTCAAAATCACGATTGGAAAAGAAAGGCATCTTACCTGCTGAAATGGGTTGGTTTCCAGAAAAAATAACTGCAGATATTGAAGCTGTAATTTTAGGAATGCATGCTAAAGCGGATAATCCCGAATTGTTAAAAGCACAAGAATTGGGCCTGAAAATTTATTCGTATCCGGAGTTTTTATACGAACAGTCCAAAAACAAAACCCGTGTGGTCATTGGGGGGGCCCATGGTAAAACTACGATTACTTCGATGATTTTGCACGTTATGCATTACCATAATATTGCGGTAGATTATATGGTTGGAGCTCAGTTAGAGGGCTTTGATACCATGGTGCATCTTACCGAAGAAAATGATTTTATGGTTTTGGAAGGAGATGAATATTTGTCGTCTCCAATTGACAGACGTCCTAAGTTTCATTTGTACCAACCTAATATTGCCTTGATTTCTGGGATTGCGTGGGATCATATTAATGTGTTTCCAACCTATGAGAATTATGTAGAACAGTTTGAGATTTTTATTGGCAAAATTACGAATGGCGGAATTTTGGTCTATAATGAAGACGATGCTGAGGTCAAACGTGTTTCGGAAGCCGCTACCAATCCAATTCGTAAATTGCCATACAGCACACCGGCTTATACAGTGAGTGACGGAGTAACGCTTTTAGAAACTCCTGAAGGTCCCATGCCTATTGAAGTTTTTGGAGCTCATAATTTGAATAATTTAGCTGGCGCCAAATGGATTTGCCAAAATATGGGAGTGGACGAAGCCGATTTTTATGAGGCAATCGCGAGTTTTAAAGGTGCTTCAAAACGTTTGGAAAAAATTGCCGAGGGGAAAGGAAAAGTAGCGTATAAAGACTTTGCCCATTCTCCAAGTAAAGTAGCTGCCACCACCAAAGCCGTAAAAGAACAATATCCTAATCGTACTTTAGTGGCTTGTTTGGAGTTGCATACGTATAGTAGTTTGAATGCCGAATTTTTGAAAGAATACGAAGGTGCTTTAGAGTATGCTGATGAAGCCGTTGTTTTCTATTCGCCAGATGCGGTAAAAATCAAACAATTGGAAGAAGTAACCTATGAGCAAATTGCTAAAGCGTTCAATAGAGAAGATTTGATTATTTATACTAATCCAGCCGAATTTAAACACTATTTATTCAGCCGAAATTTAGATAATTCTGCTTTATTGTTGATGAGTTCTGGTAATTACGGAGGATTGAATTTTGATGAAGTTAAGCAGTTGATCGAATAATATATAAGAACCCAAAAATAGAATTACCCATGGAAAATGCCCCCTTTCCCATTAGTAGTTGGTCCGAAGATGATAAGCCTCGGGAGAAACTCATGCTCAAAGGTAAAAATGCTTTGAGCGATGCTGAGTTGATTGCTATATTAATCGGTTCTGGAAGTAGGAACGAAACCGCTGTCGATTTAAGTAAACGAATTTTGGCTAGTGTAACTCATAATCTGAATGCATTAGGAAAACAAAGTTTGTCGCAACTGATGCAATTCAAAGGAATAGGAGAGGCCAAGGCAATTGCTATTGTGGCGGCTTTAGAATTAGGAAGAAGACGAAGGGCGGAAGAGGCCGTTGAGCTGGTTAGAATTAATTCTAGTAAAGTCATTTTTGAGTTGATGCAACCCATTATTGGCGAACTGCAACATGAAGAGTTTTGGATTGTGTATTTGAATAATTCCAACAAGGTGATTTCGAAGCAACAATTGAGCAAAGGCGGTATTACAGGAACCGTGGTTGACGTTCGTTTGGTTTTTAAATTAGCCCTAGAAACGGGAGCGACTTCTTTAGTTTTATGTCATAATCACCCTTCGGGGAGTTTAAAACCAAGTGAGGCTGATAAGCAAATTACTCAGAAATTAAAGAAAGCAGGGGAGAGTTTAGAAATAACTATCTTGGATCATGTAATAGTAACCGAAACGAGTTATTTTAGTTTTGTAGATCAGGGAATTTTGTAATTATAGGGATGAAGAATAAGCAGATACAGCACGTTTTTTTCGATTTGGATCATACGCTTTGGGATTTTGATAAAAATTCTGAAATGGCTTTTGCTACTATATTTAAACAGCATCATCCTGAAATAGCAATAGCCGATTTTATAGCCAAATATGCGCCTATCAATCAGGCGTGTTGGAAATTGTATCAGTACGATAAAATTACGCACGAAGAGTTACGTTACAAGAGGTTGAAGGATTCTTTTGACGCTTTGGGATATAGTATTTCTGATGCTGCGATTCATCAAATGGCAGACGATTATATTACTTTTTTACCAGACAATAATCATTTGTTTGATGGAGCCATTGAAATTTTAGATTATTTGAATGAAAAATACCAATTGCATATTATTACTAATGGATTTGCTAATGTACAGTATAAAAAAATAACCAACTCAAAGATCGATACTTATTTTAAAACGATTACTAATTCTGAAATGGCAGGGGTAAAGAAACCCAATCCTATTATATTTCAGCATGCGTTGGATTTGGCTCAAGCCCGAAAAGAAAACAGTATTATGATTGGCGATTGTTTGGAAGCCGATGTAAGAGGGGCTTTAGATTTCGGAATTGATGCTTTGTTTTTTAATCCAAATCAAGAAAGTACCCCAGAAGGAATTATTGCAATAAACCATTTGTTAGAACTTAAAATCTATTTATAATTATGAAAAAATTAGTATTGGTATTCGTCTTATTTAGTTCGTTTTGTTTTGCACAAAATAGCAACAATTACAAAGCGGTCATTGTGCCTTTGAAGTTTGATTTTATTCGAACCAATAATCAGTACCGTCTATGTACAATGTCTAAAATGAATCTCAATAAAGCAGGATTTACGGTGTTTTATGCTAATGAAATACTTCCCAAGGAATATAGTGATCGATGTGGGCTTTTGTATTATGATATTGTGAAAGAAAATGCTTTTTTAGCCACCAAATTGCATGTTGAATTAAAAGACTGTAGCAATAATTTGATTTATAAGTCTGAGAGTGGTTATACCAAAGAGAAAGATACAGAATTAGCGTTTTCAAAAGCTTTAAATGCTGCTTTTGAATCTGTTTATAAATTGAATTATAAATACGAAAAAATAGTTGTTACTACTCCTTTGGTAGCAATACAAAATGAAGTTGTCCCTGCAATTGCTTCTTCTGTACCAAAAGCAGCAGCACAAGTCGAGCTAACGACAGCCTCAGAATTGCTTTATGCTCAAGCTACTTCAAATGGGTATCAGTTAGTTGATGCAAGCCCTAAGATTATTTTTAAATTGTATGCCACTTCACGTTCTGACTTATATATTGCTATACAAGGGAACAATCAAGGTGTTTTTATTCAAAAAGACAAGGAGTGGTTTTTTGATTATTATGTAAATGAAAAATTAGTTTCAGAAAAAGTAGCGGTGAAGTTTTAGTAGCCGTATTTGTCTTTCCATCTGTTTTTTAAGAATTCTCTAGTATTATTTTCTCTAGCATTATTTCCTGGTTCGTAGAGGGTTGTTCCAGTAATTGCTTCGGGCAAAAATTCTTGTTCGGCAAAATTATTAGCATAATCATGCGAATATTTGTATTCTTCACCGTAACCTAATTTTTTCATTAGTTGGGTAGGTGCATTGCGCAAATGAAGCGGTACAGGTAAGTCTCCTGTTTGTTTGACTAGTTGTTGTGCATGTCCAATGGCTGTATACGAAGCATTGCTTTTTGGGGAAGTAGCTAAATACACGGCACACTGACTGAGTAGAATTCGGCTTTCAGGATAGCCAATAGTAGTTACCGCTTGAAAGGTATTGTTGGCCATTATAAAGGCTGTGGGATTCGCATTTCCAATGTCTTCGCTAGAAAGAATTAGCATTCTTCGGGCAATAAATTTTACATCTTCACCTCCTTCAATCATTCGGGCTAGCCAATATACGGCTCCATTGGGATCACTCCCTCGGATCGATTTGATAAAAGCCGAAACGATATCGTAATGTTGTTCCCCTGTTTTATCATACAAAACTGTATTTTTTTGTGCTAATTCAAGTACGCGTTCATTGGTAATTAAAATTTCACTTTCATTAGAGGCGTTTACGACCAGTTCAAAAAGATTTAATAGTTTGCGTCCATCTCCACCAGAAAGTCGTAATAGTGCCTCTGTTTCGACTAGATTTATTTTTTTTTCTTTTAAAATGGTGTCTATTTGCATTGCACGATGTAGTAAAGCCTCCAGATCCTCTTTGCTAAAAGCATTTAGAGTATAGACTTGGCAACGGGATAATAAAGCGGGAATCACTTCAAAACTCGGATTTTCGGTAGTGGCTCCAATTAAGGTGATCCATCCTTTTTCAACCGCAGCTAATAATGAATCTTGCTGGGATTTACTAAAACGATGAATCTCATCAATAAACAAAATAGGATTTTTCGATGTAAAAAGGCCGTCACTTTGTTTGGCTTTTTCAATTACGTCTCTAATGTCTTTTACACCAGAATTAATAGCACTTAGGGTATAAAAAGGGCGTTTGGATTCTTGAGAAATGATTTGAGCTAAAGTTGTTTTTCCGGTACCTGGCGGCCCCCAAAAAATTAAAGATGGAATAATTCCTTTTGCTATTTGCTGCGTCAATGCACCCTTAGGTCCCACTAGATGGGATTGGCTAATATAGTCTTCTAATTGTTGCGGACGAATGCGTTCTGCTAAAGGAGCTTCCATTTTAGTGTTTATGGGTTTATTTGTTGATTTGGTTAATTATATTGTAAATAATTTAAAAAAAATAAAAACACCGCTGATTCGCAGATTTTAAAGTTGCGCAATCATCTATTCTATTTATTATTTCTAACCTCTAATTTCTAACTTCGTTGTCTTACCGCTTCGTATAAAAAGGCACCACAAGCAACAGAAACATTCAATGAACCAATAGTTCCAAACATCGGTAATTTTGCTTTTTCGTCTACAATTTTCAATACTGACGGGTTGATTCCGCGATCTTCTGATCCCATAATGATGGCAATAGGCTCGTTTAACGTAATATCGTAGATGTTTTGTTCTGTTTTTTCAGTTGCGGCTACTGTTTTGATTCCCGAGCCTTGTAAGTAAAAAATAGCGTCTTTAATGTGTTCTACTTTACAAATAGGCACATTGAATACGGCACCGGCAGATGTTTTTACTGTATCACCATTAACGGGAGCAGAGCCTGCTTTTTGAATGATAATCCCGTTGACACCAGTACATTCGGCAGTTCTAATAATAGCACCAAAATTGCGCGCGTCCGAAATCTGATCAAGTATTAAAAATAGCGGTTGTTTACCCGATTCTATAGTGGATTCTACTAAATGTTCCAATTCCATAAAACCGATAGGAGAGATGCTTGCAACTGCTCCTTGGTGGTTGTTGGGAGTTAAGCGGTTTAGTTTTTCTATAGGGACGTAAGAAAAATTAATATTGGCACGTTTCATTACCTTCATTAAATCCTTCATTAGTTCACTTGCAATTTCTTTTTGAATGAAGACTTTATCTACTGCAGCACCTGCTTGTATAGCCTCAATAATGGCACGTATCCCGAATATTATGTTTTCTTTTTCCATAACGCAAAGATATAAAAAAAAACCACCAGCCAAAGGCTGATGGTTTTCTGTTCGTATTATGAAAATAAATTAGAATTTATCCCAGAATACTTTTGTTGATTGAGCATCTCCACCCATTGCAGTTTTAGCTGCATCATAGTTGGTTTTGTTCAAAGTTGGCTCATTCAATGGATATGTGTAACGATTTGGTAAAGGTAATCCTGAAATCGCTGCAGTATTGAACGCAGGAGCATCATACTTTCTTTTTACACACCATCCTTCAAAACCTCTATTGTACATAGCTAACCAAAATTGGTATCCAATTTTTTGTCTCCAAGTTCCAGTAGCGGTAGCATAAGCTACATCTGTTCTTGCTAAGTAAGTAGTGATATCAGCTGAAGCAACACCCCAATCTGTCATGTTAGCAGTAATTCCATTAGTATAATGACCAGCAGCAGTACCACCTACACTGTATCCTCTTTCTACCGCTTCTGCTAGTAAAAATTCAACCTCAGCATAATCTAATAATACTCCTCTGAAAGTTGGGTCTAACATTAAAGTTCCAACATGTGTATAACTAGTATATGAATTATTATCTCCGTAAGGACCACCAGTGTAAGTGTTTGTTCCTAAATTATTGTCAAAATAAAATGGTCTACGTGGGTCACTTTGAGCGTTCATATAATTAACTATAGTATTAGCAGCTACGAAGTCTTTACGTCCTGATTGAACTAAATCAACCCATAAAGGATTTGTATTTGGAGTAGAACCTTGGTAGTGTAAAATTACATTATCACTATTTGATGCAATTAAACCAGCTGTTACTGCTTCTTGGGCTGCAGCTTGAGCAGCAGAATTGTTTGCATCTGCCATTCTCATCGCAATTTTGAATTTTAAAGAGTTAGCAAATTTTTTCCATTTTGCTGTATTCCCTCCAAAAATGATATCTGCAGAAGTGTAACCAGCACTAGAGCTGTTTAATTTTGCAATTGCATCATTGATACGAACCAATAAATCAGTATAGATTGCTGCATCATCAGTGTAAGCTGGCGTTGGATCTGCTCCACCCTTTAAGGCTTCAGTATAAGGAATATCTCCAAAAGTATCCACCATTTGTTGCCAAGCATATACTTCAATAACTGAAATCATCGCTTTTTGTTTGTCTGTTGAAGCTAAATTTTTAGCGTCTTGCAAATCAAATAATACATCTCTGTACATAGTTCCCCAATGATTTTGAGGAATTGCTCGAGTGTTTAAGTCGTAATTACTTTCATCAGTATAAGTTGTTTCTGTCCAATACTGTGCAAATAATCGGTACACGTTTGTATTAACGTTGGTACTTTCCATTTGATCAAATAACTTTTTGGTAGCTGAAGTAAATAAGGCTTCAGTAGATACCTGAGTCGGGTTATTTGGATCCCTGTTTAAGTTCTCTAATGCTTCATCACTAGCACAACTAGCAATAAAAAGAGAAGATAGTATTACTAAATATTTTTTCATGTTTTTCATTTTTTAAAATTCGAATTTTAAACTAGCACCAACTTCTCTTACAGCTGGATAAGCCCCTGATTGGTATCCTTGAACATTTCCAGCTCCAAGACCTGCTTCAGGATCTGAATACGGAGTGTTTTTGTGGATGATCCATAAGTTTCTTCCAATTAAAGATAATGACATATTTTCAATTGATAATTTGCTAGATAAATCTTTTGGGAAAACATAAGATAAACTTACTTCTCTTAGTTTAACGAATGAAGCATCATATACGTGTTGAGATTGTGCTGCTCTTGCATATCCCCATGGGTTAGCATAAGAATTCGCAGCTGCTCTAACTGTATTGGCAGTTCCATTAGCTTGTACTCCAGGCAAAATAATACCACCACCATTAGCATTTGAATTACGAACAGGGTTTCCTAGTTCATTAGTTCCAGCTGTGAAGTCATACAATCCAGTTGCATACCCGTACCAAGTATCTAATGAGAAAACATCTCCACCTTTTCGGATATCTACCAAAGCACTTAAGCTTACGTTTTTGTATTTGAAAGTATTTTTGATACCTCCTGTCCAATCTGGGGTAATGTTACCAATTTTTTCTGTAGTAGAAGTAGTTAATTGATAGTAACCATTTGTTTTAACAATTGGTTTTGTTCTATCTCCATTGTAGTATACTAAATCTTTACCTCTAATAGTTCCAAAAGGCTCTCCTAAAGCCCCTCCTAAAGTAACACCACCTTGTACAGAAGCCAATTGCATAAATTCAATACCTTCTGCTAATCTTGTGATGATAGTTTCATTAGTAGACCAGTTTACTTTAATATCCCAAGAGAAAGAAGCAGTTTTGATTGGAGTTGCATTTAAAATTACTTCATATCCTGTTTTTTCTAAATCACCCCCGTTTAACCATAAGTTAGAAGCTCCAGTTGCATTAGAAACTGTAATTGGAGTAATCAAATCAACAGTTTTTCTTTTGTAGTATGATGCGTCAAAACCAAGTCTGTTTTTGAAAAATTGCATTTCTAAACCAATCTCAAACTCTTTACTTGTTTCTGGTTTTAGATTTGGATTATTAAAATTACTTGGGTTACTCGCTGTTGCATTACCATCGAATGAAGCTCCAACAGTATATGTGTTGAATACTTGATAAGGATCAGTATCGTTACCTACTTCTGCATAGTTAGCTCTAAATTTACCATAGGTTAACCATTCTTTTTTCAACAAGTTAGAGAAAATAATACTTGAGGCTACAGAAGGGTAGCTATATACGTTATTGCTTACAGGTAAAGCCGATGAACGATCTCTACGGAATGTAGCGTCTAAGTAATACGTGTTTTTGTATTCAAGACCTGCTTTAGCAAACAAACCTTCTACACGTTTGGTGTAATCTGTTTTTCCATAATCATTAGAAGTTAATGGGTTTACAGAATTAGCAAGTGTAAATAAACCTGGAGTTACAAGACCTCCATTAGCAGATGCTGCTAAGGCATTGTAATTTCTTACACGAACATTGTATCCAATAATTCCATTCAAGTTTAAGTTGTCATTAAAATTATGGCTAAAATTACCCATAAGATCGTAGTTTAATTCAGCAACTTTTCTATTAGTTACAGTGTAATCAGATACATCTGAAGAACCTACATCAATTCTTTCTTCTCTGATTTCTGAGTACGTATCAAATGCAAATTTTCCAACAACATTGAACCAATCATTTACTTTTTCAGTAGCACTAAAATTTCCTAGGTAACGATCTCTACTATCAGTTTGGTAATTTTTGTAGGTATTCCAATATACGTTGTCAGTATAGATAGGGTGTAAGTCATTCCATTCAGTTGCATTCCATGTGATGTTTTGTCCTGTGCTGAAGAAAGCCGCTTTTTGCTCTTGTATATCAACATTTGTTTGAAACCATTGTCTGAAAGCTTGCATTGGGTTTCCAGAGCTATATCCTGTACCATTTCTACCTCTACCAGTATTATTTGTATATGAAAAATCACCAGAAACGGTTAATCTGTCATTTAATTTCTGTGATCCAGAGAAGGTAATAGTGTTTCTTTTTAATAAACTGTTTGGAGCAATACCCTCTTGAATTTTATTTGTAAATCCTAAACGGAAAGTACCTGTGTCCGAACTTTTACCAAATGAGACAGAATTTGTTGTTGTTAAAGCATCTTGCCAAAAAGTATTTGGATTGTTTTTGGCAGCTACCCATGGAGTTGCTTTTTGATAACCTGGTAATTGTGGGTAAATTGAGTTCCATTGGTAAACTAATACATTTGGATCAAATGCTGCACCATACGAAGCATCTTCTGTAAAAGGAACAGTTACTTCATCAACTCCATCGCCATTAATATCACGTAAGTTGAAATATGGAGTGTCATAATAAGCACCATAACCAGCACCATATTTAGTTTGGTATACAGGTAAAGTATTTTTATCAGCAGTACCTACAGAAATTGTAGAGTTAACAGATACACCAATACCTTTTGAATTTTTTCCTTTTTTAGTAGTGATAATCAAAGCTCCATTAGAAGCTCTAGAACCATACAATGCAGTTGCAGCAGCACCTTTCAAAACGTTAATTGATTCAATATCATCAGGGTTGATGTCTGAAGCGGCATTACCGTAGTCATACCCACCTCTACCTGAAGCGACATTAGAACTATTATTAGTTTCATTGATAACTGGTGTTCCGTCAATAACAATTAATGCCTGGCTATTTCCATAAATAGAGCTAAAACCACGAACTACAATGTTCGCAGATCCACCCAGTGTACCAAAAGATTGAACATTAAGACCTGCTACTTCCCCTGATAACGCATCAGCAAAGTTGGTTACAGGAACATCAGCAATATCATTTCCTTTAACCTCTTGAGAAGCGTAACCTAAGGCTTTTTTTGCTTTTTTAACACCTAATGCGGTTGTTACTACAGCTCCCTCAAGTTCGATTGCACTGCTTGCTAGTTTCACATTAATAGTTGTTGACCCTGCTTTAACTTCTTGAGTTTTCATCCCAATGTAGCTAAATACCAAGGTTTGGCTTGGCGCCACTTTGATAGAGTATTTTCCATCAAAATCAGTTTGCGTTCCAGTTTTAGTTCCTTTAACTAATACGCTTACCCCAGGTAGAGGTAATCCTGTATTGTCAGAAACAGTACCAGAAACGGCTCTTTCTTGCGCAAAAGTAATTTGCGTCACTAATGCTAATAAAAGCACTAAGAATCCATTTAATTTTAGTTTCATTTTTAATTATTTTGAATTAGTACAGCAAAAATCTTAATTATTTGTTAACTTTCCTAATATTCTTTATTGTTTTTTATGCGTGCATCTAAAATTTAACATTTTAACAGAAGTAATTTCGGATGTTATAAATCTTTGTTTTTTTATTTTTTTGATTTCTAATAGATGTGTTTTTTATATCAATGACACACTTTTTTCTTCCTTCATTTAGTGCTGTTTTAGCGCTTTTTTGTGCTTTTTTTGAACAGATCAATTTTTGGTTTTAGAGGTTGAAAAAAAGATTTAAAATGGATTGGTTATTAAATATATTGAAAATTAATCATTTAAGGTTTGTTAAGTTTAAAATATTTTATAAATTTGCAACCCCGTAAAAAGCGGGAATTAAATAAATAAGTAATTTTAGTATTAATTATGCCAACAATTCAACAATTAGTAAGAACAGGAAGAACTCAGATAACTAAGAAGAGTAAATCGGTTGCTTTAGATTCTTGTCCTCAAAGAAGAGGGGTTTGTACGCGTGTTT